>Ga0105107_10000026_pt1 | contig 66915 bp, 60 predicted proteins | sample PPLLaktember2015_6_FD_79335 | JGI IMG/M metagenome (GOLD analysis project Ga0105107, IMG submission 79335) | Freshwater sediment microbial communities from Prairie Pothole Lake near Jamestown, North Dakota, USA - PPLs Lake P8 Core (1) Depth... | ecosystem: Environmental > Aquatic > Freshwater >...
GGTTTCACGCTGATGGAGCTGATGATCGCCGTGGCGATCATCGGCATCCTCGCGGCGACCGCGATTCCGCTCTTCTCGCGCTACCAGAACCGCTCGAAGCGCTCCGAGGCGATGACCAACCTCAACGCCATCGCGAAGCTCCAGATCGCCTACTTCGGCGCCAACGGCATCTACTACGAAGCTTCGCCGATGCCGGCGCCTCCGCTCGGCCCGAACAAGCGCATCTGGGACGCGCTCTCCCAGGCCGAGTTCGGTCCGCTCGGCTACCAGCCGGAAGGGGCGGTGGTCTACTCCTACGCCGTGACCGTGGACCCCGCGCTGTGCACCTGCGCGCTCGGGGGCGCCGGTCTGCCCTCGTGCTTCACCGCCGAGGCCCACGGGGACCTCGACGGCGACCTCGGCGTCGCGGTGATCGCGTACTTCCATCCCGGCTCCTCGGGCGGCGATTGCGCGACCGGCGTCGGTGGAAATCCTCCCCCGGTCGACGGCAACGGCGATCCGATCTACGACGCGCCCATCCCGATTCCGATCGGCGGCGGTAGCGACGACTACTGATCGGCTCCGGGAGACCGCGCGGAGAGGGGTGAGAGAGGGGTGCTCGGGGGAATCGGGAGGCTGCTGCTCGCGGCTGGCCTCGTCGCCGGCACCGCCGCGGTGCACGCCCGCATGCCGACCGAGGCGCGCGCGGCGCAGGGCGAGGTCTTCGTGCCGCGCCCCGAGGTGGCGCGCGCCACCGCCCTCGGCTTCGACGCCGTGGTGGGCGACTACTACTGGCTGCAGGCCGTTCAGCTCGTCGGGAGCACGCTGCGGCCCGACCAGCACTCCGAGCTGCTCGGCGCGCTGATCGACGTAGTGACGACCCTCGACCCCTGGGTCGACCATCCCTACCGCTTCGCCGCCGTCTGGCTGATCGACAGCGAGCCGAGCATCCGGCAGGCCAACCGGCTGCTGGAGCGCGGTATCGCGCATCACCCGCACGACTGGCGCAACCGCTTCTACCTGGGCTTCAACCACTTCTTTTACCTGGGCGAGGCGAAGCCCGCCGCCGAGGCGCTCGAGGGGGCGCTCGGGCTGACCGGCGCGCCGAACTACCTGCTGCGGCTGGTGGCGCGGCTCCAGGCCGCGGACGGCGGGCTCGACGTCGCGGAGTCCTTCCTGCACGGGCTGCTGCTCGACACCGACGACCCGGTGCTGCAGGCGCGCTACCAGCTCGCCCTCGGCGAGATCGCGGCCGAGCGGGTGGCCCGCGAGCTCGACGCCGCGCGCGCCCGCTACCGCGAGCGCAACGGCCGCGACATCGAGACGATCGAGGACCTGGTGCGCGGGCCCGGGGCCGTGCTGGACGCGCTGCCGCCCGAGCCGAACGGGGGGCGCTGGATCGTCGAGGAGTTCACGAAGGAGATCGTTTCGGACCGGATCGGCCACCGCTACGAGCCGAAGATCGACTTCGTGAACCGCCAGAAGATCGAGAAGATCCGGAAGGGGGGCGGGGCATGAGCCGCGCGGAGGAGGTCGTGGTCCAGGTGAGCGACGTGGTCAAGGACTTCCGTCCGGGCCTCGGCGTGCGCCGCAAGCGCGTCCTCGACGGCATCTCGTTCAGCGTGCGGCGCGGCGAGATCTTCGGCTTCGTGGGCCCGAACGGCGCGGGCAAGACCACGACGCTCAAGATCCTGCTGGGCCTGATCCGCCCGACCGCGGGCACGGCGGCGATCCTCGGCCACGGCGTGCGCGAGACCGCCTTCCGCCGCCACGTGGGCTTCCTGCCCGAGAACCCCTACTTCTACGAGTACCTGACCGGGCGCGAGATCCTGCACTTCTACGCGCGCCTCTCCGGCGTGCCGGCGGAGGGCCGCGCGCGCCGCGTCGACGAGCTGCTGGGACGCGTCTCGCTGCAGGCCGCCGCCGACGCGCGGCTGCGCACCTACTCGAAGGGCATGCTCCAGCGCATCGGCATCGCCCAGGCGCTGGTCCACGACCCGCAGGTGATCTTCCTCGACGAGCCGATGAGCGGGCTCGATCCGATCGGCCGCAAGGAGATCCGCGACCTGATCCTCCAGCTCCACGCCGAGGGCAAGACGATCTTCATGAACACGCACATCCTCTCGGACGTGGAGATGCTCTGCGACCGCGTGGCGATCATCGTGAAGGGCCACATCCGCTACGAAGGCCCGATCGAGGACTTCCTGGGCGGCGAGGAGCGCCAGTGCGACGTCACCCTCGCGAACCTGCCGCCGGAGCTGGCCGACAGCTTCGACGGCCGCTTCGGCGCGCCGCGCAGCGGGCGCGGCCAGAACCTCGAGTTCCGGGTGCCCGAGAAGCACGCCGGCGAGATGATCCGCATCGCGCTCGACGCCGGCGCCGAGCTGCGCTCGCTGACGCCCCACCGGGTGTCGCTCGAGACGATCTTCCTCTCCGCCGTGGAGCAGGAAGCGCGCGAGGCGGCGCGGGAGGGACGCGGGTGAGCTCGCTGCTGCGCATCCAGACGATCGCCGTCAACACCGTCCGCGAGGCGGTGCGGAGCAAGGTGCTCTACGTGCTGTTGTTCTTCGCGCTGGTGCTGATCGGCACCGGCGTGCTGCTCTCGACGCTCTCCTACGTGGAGCGGGAGCGCATCCTCCAGGACGTCGGCCTCGCCGCGGTGCGGCTGTTCGGCGCCGCGATCGCGATCTTCGTCGGCGTCGGGCTGGTGCACAAGGAGGTCGACCGCCGCACCATCTTCACGGTGCTCTCGAAGCCGGTCTCGCGCAGCGAGTTCCTGCTCGGGAAGTTCGCGGGCCTGGTCGCCACCCTCTGGCTGCAGGTCGTGGTGATGGCGGCGTGCTTCTGCCTGGTCTCCTGGCTGGCCGGGGCCCCACTCGGCGCGGGCCACGCCAAGGCGCTGCTGCTGGTGGCCGGCGAGCTGGCCGTGCTGTGCGCGGTGGCGACGCTGTTCTCCTCCTTCACCACGCCGACCCTCGCCTCGCTGTTCGGCGCGGGCTTCTACCTGGTCGGCCACCTGACCCGCGACCTGCGCGAGCTCGGCTCCCAGTCCGGCTCCGCCGCCGCCGAGCAGGCCACCGCGCTGCTGCATCGCGTGCTGCCGGACCTGGAGGCGTTCAACCTCAGCATCGAGGCGGTGCACGGCCTGCCGATCCCGGCCGCCGAGGTCTGGCAGCCGCTCCTCTACGGCGCCTTCTACAGCGCCTCGCTGCTGCTGATCGCATCGCTCGTCTTCGAGCGCCGCGACTTCCGCTGAGCCGCTAGTCTCCCGCGCATGGACGGCACGGCGCCCCTCGGGAGCGGGCTCCTCCTGGGCTTCGCCTTCGCCTTCGGGCTGGTGATCGGATCGTTCCTCAACGTCGTGATCCACCGCATGCCGCGCGGCGAGTCGGTGGTGAGCCCGCGCTCGCGCTGCCCGCGCTGCGGCAGCCCGATCGCGGGGCGCGACAACGTGCCGGTGCTCTCCTGGCTGCTGCTCCGGGGACGCTGCCGCCACTGCGGGGCGGGGATCTCGGCGCGCTATCCCGCCTTCGAGCTGCTGACGGCGCTGCTCTTCGCCGCGCTCGCCTGGCGCTACGGGGCGAGCCTCGAGGCGCTGCTCTGGATGGGATTCGCCGCGGCGCTGCTCGCCGCCGCCGCGATCGACTTCGAGCACCAGATCATCCCCGACGAGATCTCGCTCGGCGGCCTCGCCGCCGGCCTCGTCGCGCTGCCGGGCCTGGCCTGGCTAGCGGGCGGCTCCTTCGTCGAGGCTCTCGGGCACTCGCTCTTCGGGGCCCTGCTCGGCGGCGGCACGCTGTGGGCGCTGGGCTTCGCGCACGCGCGCGTCGCCAGCGCCCTCGGGCGCCGCTTCGAGCACTGGCCCGGCGAGGGCGAGGCGCTGCCGCGGCCCGGCAGCCTCGACTACTGGACCTGGTTCCCGGGCCTCGGCTTCGGCGACGTGAAGCTGCTGGCGATGATCGGCGCCTGGCTCGGCGCGATCGGGGTGATCCAGACGATCCTGGTGGCGTCGCTGGCGGGGCTGGTGCTGGGCCTCGGCTGGACGCTGGTACAGCGGCGCTTCGATGCGCCCTTCGGCTTCGCGCCGGCGATCGCGGTCGGCGCGATCGCGGTCGTGCTCTTCCCGGGCCTCGGCCTCCTCTCCTTCTAGGGCGCCCCGGCTCAACCGGGACCCGAAGCCCACCGATGGAGAGGGGGATGGCGGCGCGGCCTCCGATCGGCGGACCCGGGCGTCCGGCTCCCGGCCGGATCCGGCGCGCGCGGCTCGCGACGGCGTTGGCGCTCGGCCTGCTGGCGGGCGCGCAGTCCCTCGGCTGCCGCTCGGACGGCGCGCGCCCCGCGCCGCCCGCGGGCGCGCCGAGCATCCTGCTGATCTCGATCGACACGCTGCGCGCGGACCGCGTCGGCGCCTACGGCGCCCGCTTCGGGGCGACGCCCGCGATCGACGGCCTCGCCGCGCAGGGTCTGCGCTGCGAGAAGGCGATCTCGCCGGCGCCGATCACGCTGCCGTCCCACGCCACCCTGCTCACCGGGCTCTACCCGCCCCGCCACGGCGTGCGCCACAACGGCATCTTCCGCCTCGCCGACGAGCACGTGACCCTCGCCGAGCGGCTCCGCGACGCGGGCTGGGCCACCGGCGCGGTGGTGGGGGCGCTGGTCCTCGAGCGGCGCTTCGGCCTCGACCAGGGCTTCGACTTCTACGACGACCAGTTCGGGTCCGATCGCGCGAACCCCGGCGGCTTCCCGGAGCGCCCGGCCGCGGCGGTGACCGACGCCGCGCTCGGCTGGCTGGAGCGCACCCCGGGCCCCTTCTTCCTGTTCCTGCACTACTACGATCCGCACGCCGACTACGCGCCGCCGAGCCCCTGGAACGCCCGCTTCGCGGGGCGCCCGTACGAGGGAGAGATCGCCTCCGTCGACGCCGCCGTCGGGCGCCTGCTGGAGCGCCTGCGCGCGGACGGGCGCTTCGACGACACGCTGGTGGTGGTGACGGCGGACCACGGCGAGAGCCTCGGCGAGCACGGCGAGCGGACCCACAGCTACACCCTCTACGACGCGACCCTGTCGGTCCCGCTGGTGCTGCGCGGCCCCGGCGTGCCGGCCGGGGCGACGCTTCCCGGTGTCGTCTCCACCGCTTCGGTCGCGCCCACCTTGCTGCGGCTCGCCGGCCTGCCCGCCGAGCCGGGCCTCGACGGCGAAGACCTGACGCAGCGCTGGAGCGCGCCGAACGCGGGCGCCGGCGAGGCCTACGCGGAGACCCTCGCCACGCAGCTCGACCACGGCTGGGCGCCGCTCCACGCGCTGCGCACCCCGGCCTTCCACTTCGTGCGCGCGCCGCGCCCGGAGCTCTACGACGCCGCCGCGGATCCGAAGGAGCTGCGCAACCTGCTGGACGGCGGCCGCCCGCCCGAGGCCGATCTCCTCGACGGGCGCATCGCCGCGCACCTCGAGCGCGGCCTGCCGCTGCGCACGGCGCCGCTCGACGGCGAAACGCTGGCCCGGCTGCGCGCCCTCGGCTACGCGCTGCCCGACGGGCCGGTGGCGCAGACCGGCATCGATCCGAAGGACGGGCTCCCCCAGGTGGAGATCTACGTCGATGCGCGCAACGCGCTGTTCGCCGGCGATCTCGACGCCGCCGAGCGGAAGGCGCGCGAGCTGCTCGCCGCGAGCCCCGCGAGCGGGCAAGCCGAGAAGCTGCTGGCCGGGGTCGAGCAGAAGCGCGGCAACCTTCCCGCCGCGCTCGCGCACCTCGAGCGGGCGGCGTCGCTGGTGCCCGAGTCGGCGCCGTTCCTCACCGAGGTCGGCGACCTGAAGCTCGAGCTCGACGATGTGGCTGGCGCCGTCGCGGCCTACGAGGCCGCCCTCGCGCGGGACCCCGGCTTCCCCTGGGCGCACGCCGGCGCGATGTGGCGGGCGCACCTCTCGGGCGACGCCGCCGACGCGGTGGCCCACGCCGAGCGCGCAGTCGCGCTGCGACCGGACGACGCCCAGCTCCGCCTGCGCATCGCGCGCGCCTGGGATCGCTTCGCCGAACCGGAGCGCGCCCTGGCCGCGTACCGGGAGGCCCTGCGCCTCGACGCCGGGCTGCAGGCGGCCCACATGGGCGTGGCCATCCAGCTGGCGCGCCTCGGGCGCGACGGCGAGGTGGCCGAGGCGCTGACCGCCGCCGGCCCGTACGCCCAGGACTCGAACTACCGCAGCCGGCTCGCGATCGCCTACGCCGCCCGCGGCGAGAGCGAGCGCGCCGAGGCGCTGTTCCGCGAGATCCTGGCCGCGCACCCCGAGCACCCGGGCGCCCGCCGCAACCTCGCGCACCTGCTCCGCAAGACGGGCCGGGGCGGCGAAGCCGAGCGCCTCGAGTCCGAGGCGCGAGGCGGAGCTGAGCTGCCTCCGCAAGCCGCGCGGTAGCGCGGCGCGCAGCGAGCCGCAGGCGAGCGAAGCTTCGTGCGCGGGAGGCCCCGGCCCCGGCCTGGCTGGCCCGCGCACGGAACGCAAGCCGCGCGACAGCGCGGCGCGCAGCGAGCCGCAGGCGAGCGAAGCTTCGTGCGCGGGAGGACCCGCCCACGGCCTGGCTGGCCCGCGCACGGAAGACTGGATCCCCGGGGAGGATTCGAACCTCCATTGGCTGGTTCAGAGCCAGCTGTCCTGCCGTTAGACGACCGGGGAACGCGAACCGAGGCCAGAATCTACCGAGCCGTCCCCTTTCCTCAACCAGCCAGGCGTTCGAGCGCCTCGCCCAGCCGGCGCAGCGTGCGCTCCTGGCCGAGCACGCGAAGCGTCTCGAAGATCGGCGGCGAGGCCGCGCTGCCGGTCACGGCCACGCGAACCGGCTGGGCGAGCTTGCCGAGGGGGAGGTCGCCGTGGGCCGCGCGCACGGCCTCGAACTCGCGCTCGAGCGCGGGCTCGCTCCAGTCGGCGAGGCTCGCGAGCCGCTCGCGCAGCGCCGCCAGCGGGACGGCGGCCTCGGCGGTCAGGTGCTTGCGCGCGGCGGCCTCGTCGAAGGACAGCTTCTCGACCAGCGCGAAGCGCGCGCGCTCGGCGAGCTCGCGCAGCGTGCGGCTGCGCTCGCGGAGCAGATCGAGGAGCAGGGCCAGCTCCGGCGTCGCGGCGACCGGCGCGCCGGCGACCTCCTCCAGGAAGGGCGCCGCCGCCTCGAGCAGGCGCTCGCGGGGAAGCGTCTTCAGCCAGTGCTGGTTCAGCCAGGAGAGCTTCGCCTCGTCCACCTGCGCCGCGGAGCGCCCGACCTCGTCCAGCGAGAACAGCTCGGCGATCTCGTCGCGGGCGAAGATCTCCTGGTCGCCGTGGGACCAGCCGAGGCGCACCAGCCAGTTGCGCACCGCCTCGGGCAGGTAGCCGGCCTCGCGGAAGTGCTCGACGGCCACGGCGTCGCGGCGCTTAGAGAGCTTCTTGCCGTCGGCGGCGACGAGCAGCGGCACGTGGCCGAAGCGGGGCGGCGGCGCGCCCAGCGCGGCGTAGAGCGCGAGGTGGATGCAGGTGTTGAGGAAGTGGTCCGCGCCGCGGATCACGGTGTCGATGCGCTGGTCGACGTCGTCGACGACCACCGCGAGGTGGTAGAGGTGGGTGCCGTCGCTGCGCTGCAGGATGACGTCGCCGATCTCGGACGCGTCCTGACCGCTCGGCCCGTACACGAGATCGTTCCACTCGATGCGCCCCTCGCGCGGCACGCGCAGCCGCACGGTGTGGGGGCCGCAATCGGGTCCGTGGCCGGCCTCCCGGCAGCGGCCGTCGTAGGTCCACTTGCCGCCGGCCGCGATGGTCGCCTGCCGGCGGGCCTCGAGCTCCTCGCGCGTGCAGATGCAGCGGTAGGCGCGGCCGCGCTGCACGAGCTGCTCGACCACCTCGCGGTGGCGCGGGTGGTGGTCGCTCTGGCGGAACGGGCCCTCGTCCCAGTCGATGCCGAGCCAGCGCAGCGAGCCGAGCAGCGCGTCCTCGAACGCGCGGGTCGAGCGGTCGCGGTCGGTATCCTCGATGCGCAGCACCAGGGCGCCGCGCTCCCGGCGGGCGTAGGCCCAGTTGAAGAGGGCGGTGCGCGCGTTCCCGATGTGCAGGAACCCGGTCGGGCTGGGCGCGAAACGCGTGCGCGGCATGGAGCGGCGCAGTCTACTGAAACCCCCCGGGGCGCGCCGGGCGGCCGGCTAGCGGGGGAGGGGCCGCTCTGCTATCCGGATCGCGTCGCCGCGCCCTGGCAACCTTCCGAACGCCAAGGCCTTTTTCCCCTTCCCGGCGCCGAGAGCCGCGCTTGAAGCTCCACGTCGATCGCCTGACCGAAACCCCCAGCGAGCACGCCTTCACCCTGACCCCGGCGTGGTGGCGCGAGGCGTCGGGCGCGGCCGAGGGCGCTCGCGAGGGCCTCGCCGGGGACGTCGAGGTGCGGCTTCGCGCCCATCGGATGGGGGACGACCTGTTCCTGGACGGAGAGCTCGCCGGCGAGCTCGATCTCGAGTGCGGCCGCTGCCTCGCGCGCTATCGTCAGCCGATCCGCGAGCGGTTCCGGCTGCTCCTGGAGCCGGCGGGCGACCGGGTACCCGCGGACCCCGAGGGAGCAGCAGCCCTCGCCCGCGACGGCCTGTGTCTCTCCGACGAGCTCGAGGCCGGTTGGTACCGCGGCAGCGAGATCGACCTCGGAGGGTTCTTCCAGGAGGGGATCGCACTGCTCTTTCCGGTACAGCCGCTGTGCCGGGAGGAGTGCCGGGGCCTCTGCCCGAGCTGCGGAGCGGATCGCAACGTGGAAGCGTGCGCATGCGGCGAGGCGAGCCCGAGCTCGCCCTTCGCCAAGCTGCGCGGATTGCGCAATCAGATGACCGGAGGAGACGAGCGATGATCGTTCCCGCCAGGCGGACCTCGCGGGCTCGCCGCGACCAGAGGCGCGCGCACCATGCGCTGCGCCAGCCGGCGCGCGCCCAGTGCCCGCAGTGCAACGAGCCGCGCGCCCCGCACCGGGTGTGCCGCAACTGCGGCACCTACCGCGGGCGCACCGTGATCGAGACCGAGGAGGATTGAGCCGCCCATGCTCGGCGTGCTCTTTCCCGGTCAGGGCTCGCAGGAGGTCGGCATGGGCCGCGACGTCTACGAGGCGTCGCCGGCGGCCCGCGCCGTCTTCGAGGCGGCCGACCGCGTGCTCGGCTTCGGCCTCTCGAAGCTGTGCTTCGAGGGCCCCGACGCCGAGCTGCGCCGCACCGAGAACCAGCAGCCCGCCATCCTGACCACGAGCGTCGCCCTGCTCCGCGCCCTCGAGGAGCGCGTCGCGCTGGCGCCCGCCTGCCTCGCGGGCCACAGCCTCGGCGAGTACACCGCGCTGGTGGCGAGCGGGGCGCTCACCCTCGAGAGCGCCGTCGCGCTGGTCCACGCGCGCGGCCGCTTCATGCAGGAGGCGGTGCCGGAGGGGCGCGGCGCGATGGCGGCGATCCTCGGCGCGGAGCCGGAGGCGGTCGCCGAGAGCTGCGCCGCCGCCGCCCGCGAGACCGGGCTCGTGGTGGAGCCCGCCAACTGGAACTCGCCACTCCAGACGGTGATCGCCGGCGACGCCGCCGCCGTCGAGCGCGCCTGCGCCGAGGCGCGCAGCCGCGGCGCGAAGAAGGCGGTCCCGCTGCCGGTGTCGGCGCCGTTCCACTGCTCGCTGATGGCGCCGGCCGCCGAGAAGCTGGCGGCCGAGCTGGCCGGCGTGCGCTTCGCGGCGCCGCGCGTGCCGGTGGTGAGCAACGTCGACGCCGAGCCGAACCGCGACGCCGCGCGCATTCCCGAGCTGCTGCGGCGCCAGGTGACGGCTCCGGTGCGCTTCACCGAGAGCGTGCGGCGCATGGCCGCGCTCGGGGCGACCCGCGTGCTGGAGGTGGGGCCGGGGCGCGTGCTCACGGGCCTCGTGGCGCGGATCGAGCGAGGCCTCGCGCGAGCGAATCTGTCGTCTGCGGGCGAGCTGGCGGAGGCGGCGGCCTTCGCCGCCTCCTGACGAGCGACGAACCGAGCATCAAGGGAGGACGTTCCTGCATGTCGTTGGAAAACCGCGTGGCGGAGATCATCGTGGAGCAGCTCGGGGTGTCGCGTGAGGAGGTGGTGCCGCAGGCCTCGTTCATCGACGACCTCGGCGCGGACTCCCTCGACATCGTCGAGCTGGTGATGGCGATGGAAGAGGAGTTCGACATCGAGATCCCCGACGACGACGCGGAGAAGATCCAGACGATCGGGGACGCCATCGCCTACCTGAAGGAAAAAGTCGAGGCCTAGACGCATGTCGGGCCGTGCGCGCCGCCGCGTGGTCGTCACCGGGCTCGGCTGCGTCACGCCGCTCGGTCTCGACGCGAGCTCCAGCTGGGAGGCGCTGGTGCGCGGCGTCTCCGGCGTTGCCGCGCTCGAGGGGCCGGACTTCGCGGCGCTGCCGTCGCGGGTCGCCGCGTCCGTGAAGGGCGAGGTCGACCCGGGCGACGTCGACTTCAAGGAGCGCCGCCGCCTCGATCGGGTGATCCTGCTCGCCCTCGCCGCCGCGCGCGAGGCCGCGGCCGACGGCGGCCTGGCTCCCGGCGCCGTGGACCCGGATCGCGCGGGCGTCGCGATCGGCTCGGCGATCGGCGGGCTCTCGACGCTGCTCGGCAACCACGTGGCGTTCCTCTCGGGCGGGCCGCGCCGCGTCTCGCCCTTCGCCATCCCGATGGCCCTCGCCAACATGCCGGGCGCCTACGTCGCCATCAAGCACGACCTGCGCGGCCCCAACTTCGCCCACGTCAGCGCCTGTGCGAGCGGCGCCCACGCGCTCGGCGAGGCCGCCCGCGCCATCGAACGAGGCGACGCCGATCTGATGCTCGCCGGCGGCGCCGAGGCCACCACCGTGCCCTTCGTGGTCGCGGCCTTCGCGAACATGCAGGCGCTCTCGCGCCGCAACGACGAGCCGAGCCGCGCCAGCCGGCCCTTCGACCAGGGCCGCGACGGCTTCGTGATGGGGGAGGGCGCGGGCGTGCTCGTGCTCGAGGAGGAGGAGCACGCCCGGGCGCGCGGGGCGCGGGTACGCGCCGTGCTGCTCGGTTACGGCGCGAGCGCCGACGCCCAGCACATCGCAGCGCCCGACGAGGACGGCCGGGGCGCGCGCGCCTGCATGCAGCGCGCGCTGCGCGACGCCGGGCTCGCGCCGGGCGACGTCCACTACGTGAACGCCCACGCCACCAGCACGCCCGCCGGCGACCGCAGCGAGGCCCGCGCGATCCGCGCCGTGTTCGGCTCCTTCAGCGACGGGCTGCCCGTCTCGTCGACCAAGAGCATGACGGGCCACCTGCTCGGCGCCGCCGGCGCGGTGGAGGCGCTGTTCTGCGTGCGCGCCCTCGAGACGGGGATGCTCCCGCCGACGATCAACCTCGAGCAGCCCGATCCCGAGTGCGAGCTCGACCACGTCGCCGGCAAGGCGCGCGCGGCGCGAATCCGGGTCGCGGTCTCGAACGCGTTCGGCTTCGGGGGCGCGAACTCGAGCCTGGTGTTCGCGCGGGACCCGGCGTAGATGGCCGACCGCATCGTCCTCGGCAGCGATCACCGGGGCGCTTCCCTGAAGCGCGCCCTGGCGCTCCGCCTGGCGGAGGCGGGCTTCGAGGTGGCCGACGTCGGGCCGGCCGACGACGCCCCGGTCGACTACCCGGACTTCGCCGCGCCGGCTGCGCGCGCGGTCTCCGAGGGCGAGGCGTCGCGGGCGATCGTGATCTGCGGCTCCGGTCTCGGGGTGACGTACACGGCCAACCGCTTCCCCCGCGTGCGCGCCGCCCTGGTGCACGACGCCGCGAGCGCCGCGCTCGCGCGTCGGCACAACGACGCCAACGTGCTCGCGCTGTCGGCGGACCGCAGCGACCCCGAGACCGCCTGGGGCATCGTGTGCGCCTGGCTGGAGACGCCCTTCGAGGGCGGGCGCCACATCGCCCGCGTGGCGAAGATCGACGCGCTGACGCGGCCGCGCGAGGACGCCTGGGGCAGCCTCGCCGCCAGCGACCCGGAGCTGCTGGGCCTGGTGCGCCGCGAGGCGCGCCGTCAGGCGGCCGAGCTCGACCTGCGGCCGCTGGCGAACTACGCCTCGCAGGCGGTGATGGAGCTGCTCGGCTCCGTGCTGGCGCACCGCAGCGGAGGGTTCGGTGCGAGCCCCCTCGCGTCGGAATGCGAGAGCCTGGCGCGCGAGCGGGCGCTCGAGCTGTTCCGCGCGGAAGGCGCGGAGGTGCGCCTCGCCTCCCTCTCCCACGCCCGGCAGGTGCTGGCCCCGGACCCGAGCGAGGTGACGCTCGCGGTGGACGCCGGGCTCGCGGACCCGAGGAGCGGGAGCCTCGATCTCGACGCCCTCTCCGAGCGCGCGCGCGCGCTGCGGCCGTCCCTGCTGCTCGTGCGAGTCGAGGAGTTCGTGCGGGCGCTCGACTTCGCGGCGCTGCGCGGTCTCGCCGACTCCCTCGGCGCCCGATTGTCCGTGGACCTCGGCGGTCTGGCGGGGCTCGTGGCGGGCGGCGTGCTGCCGAGCCCAGTCGCGGCGGCGGACGAGGTGGGCGCGGCCAGCGACCGGACGCTCCGCGGGCCGCGGGGCGGCTTGATGCTGTTTCGCGCTCGGCGCGCCGCTGCGGTGGCGGCGGCCGTGGGCCGGCCGATCTCGTCCCGGCCCGGCGCGCACGAGGTGGCGGCCCTCGCGGTGGCGCTGCGCGAGGCCGCGGAGCCGGCGTTTCGCGCCTGGGCGCTGCGCGTGCGCGACGGCGCGCGCGCCCTCGCGAGCGGCCTCGCCGAGCGCGGCACCGAGGTCTTCTCGGGCGGCACCGATACGCACACGGTGGAGCTCCGCCTGCGCTCCGGAGAAGCTCGCTCCACCGCGGATCGCCTCGCACGCGCCGGCGTGCGCGGCGAAGTGCGCGCCCGGGCCGGCAGCGAGGTGTTGCTGCTCGCGACCGCCGCGGTCACGACGCGCGGGCTCGACGCTGCGGCGCTCGCCGAGCTGACGGACGCGATCGCCGACGTCCTGGCGCACCCGGACGCCGGCGACGCCGCGCGCGCCCGGGTCGACTCCCTGTGCCGGCGCTTCCCGCTCCACCGCGGGCTCTGGAGCGAGGCGGACTGACGTGCGTTGTCCGTACTGCGGCCAGACCGAGAGTCGGGTGATCGACTCGCGGGTGACGCGCGAAGGCGAGGAGATCCGCCGGCGGCGCGAGTGCGAGGAGTGCGGCCGCCGCTTCACCACCCGCGAGCGGGTCGAGCTGGTCACGCCGAAGATCATCAAGCGCGACGAGCGCCGCGAGGACTACGACCGCGCCAAGCTGGGCTCGGGCGTGCGGAAGGCCTGCACCAAGCGCCCGGTGAGCGAGAACGCCGTCGAGCGCCTGCTCGACCGCGTCGAGCGCCGGCTCCAGGAGACCAGCGAGGCCGAGGTCTCCACGAGCTTCCTCGGGGACCTCGTGCTCCAGGAGCTGGTCGCCCTCGATCCGATCGCCGCGGCGCGCTTCGCCTCGGTGTTCCGCGGCTTCGAGAGCGCCGAGGACTACGCGCGCTTCTTCGAAAAGGAAGGGGGCCGCGGGGGGCTCCCGTCCGAAGGCGAGGGCTGAGCCTGGAGCCCGAGGCGGCCATGCGCCGCGCCCTGGCGGCGGCCCGCCGGGTGTCGGGACGCACCTGGCCGAACCCCTCGGTGGGCGCCGCGGTGGTGCGCGGAGGCCGCGTGCTCGGGGTGGGCGGCACCCAGCCTCCCGGCGGACCCCACGCGGAGGTGGTCGCCCTCGACGCGGCGCGGCGCCGCTACGGCGCCGCGGCGCTGCGCGGCGCCAGCCTCGCCGTCACGCTCGAGCCCTGCTGCTTCAGCGGGCGCACGCCGCCCTGCACCGATGCGGTGATCGCCGCCGGCATCGCCCGCGTCTGGATCGGCCAGCGCGACCCCGACCCGCGCGTCGACGGGCGCGGGCTCCGCATCCTGCGCTCGGCGGGCGTCGAGGTCGTCTTCGGCGTGCTTCCCGAGCCCTGCGCCGAGCAGCACCGCGGCTTCTGCTCCCTCGTGGAGCGCGGGCGCCCCTGGCTGACCCTGAAGCTCGCGGCAAGCCTCGACGGCCGCATCGCGACCGCGCGCGGCGAGTCGCGCTGGATCACCGGGGAGGTGTCCCGGGCGCACGTGCACCGGCTGCGGGCGCGCAGCGACGCGGTAGCCGTGGGCTCGGGCACCGCGCTCGCCGACGATCCCGAGCTGACCGCCCGCAGCGGCCGGCGGGTGCTGCATCGCCCGGTGCGCGTGGTCTTCGACTCGGGCCTCGAGCTGCCGCCCGCGAGTCGCCTGGCGCGCGCCCCCGACCCCGAGCGGACCTGGGTTCTCGCGCGCCGCTCCGCGCCGGCGGCGCGCCGGCGCGCCCTGGAAGCGGCCGGGGTCCGCGTGCTCGAGGTGGCGGGGCGCGGCGCCCATCTCGACCTCGCGAAGGCCCTGCTCCGGCTGGGCCACGAGGGCCTCACCTCCCTGCTCGTCGAGGGCGGCGGTGGCCTCGGCGCCGCGTTGCTGCGCGCCGGGCTGGTGGACGAGCTCCACTGGCTCGCCGCCCCGAGCTGGCTCGGCGCCGACGGCGTCCCGGCGCTCGGCCCGCTCGGCGTGCGCCGCCTCGCGGAGCGGATCACCCTCGATGCGCTCCGCGTGAGCCGTCTGGGCGACGACCTGTACATTCGGGGCCTGGTGCGAACCCGAAAGGCGAGCGGCCGGTGAAGTCCTACCCCTCCGTCCTCGATGCGAGCGGGCTGCGCCTCGCCGTGGTGGTGGCGCGCTTCAACCACCTCATCACCGTGCGCCTGCTCGAGGGCAGCGTGCGGGAGCTCACCGCGCGGGGCTGCGCGCCGGGCGACCTGCACGTCGCGTGGGTGCCCGGCGCCTTCGAGATCCCGCTCGCGGCGCGCGCGCTCGCGCGCAGCGGCCGCTACGCTGCGATCGTGACGCTCGGTGTGGTGATCCGCGGGGGCACGCCCCACTTCGACTACGTGTGTCGCGCCGTCACCGACGGCGTGCGCGACGTGATGCGCGACACCGGAGTCCCGGTGGCGTTCGGCGTGCTCACCACCGACGACGTCGAGCAGGCGCTCGCGCGCGCCGGCGGCGCCGAGGGCAACAAGGGCGAGGAGGCCGCGCGCGCGGCGCTCGAGATGGCGCATCTCGTGCGGGCGGTCGAGGCGCCGCCCGGAGAAGCACGATGAGCAGCGGCGCCGCCGGCCAGCGACGCCGCTCCCGGGAGGTGGCGCTGCAGGTGCTCTACGCCCTCGACGTCCCGGCCCGCGATCCGAGCGAGCAGCTCGCGGAAGCGGGCGAGCTGGCCGAGGAGGCCTTCGAGGCCGCGGCCGCCCACTTCGAGCTGCCGCCGGCCGCGCGCGCCTTCGCGCGCGAGCTGGTGCACGGCGTGGTGGCCCACCTGGAGAAGGTCGATCCGCTGATCGCCCGCCACGCCACCCACTGGCGCCTCGAGCGCATGGCGGCGGTGGATCGCAACGTGCTGCGCCTCGCCGCCTACGAAACGCTCTACACTGAGACTCCGGAGGCGGTGCTCATCGACGAGGCGGTCAACCTCGCGAAGCGCTTCGGCGGAGAGGGCTCGCCGGCCTTCGTGAACGGCGTCCTGGACGCCCTGGTGCGCGAGGTGCGAGGGAGCGCGAGATGACGGTCACCTGGGCGATCGAGCTCGACACGGAGCCCGCCGAGCGGGTGCGCGCCGATCTTCTGGTCGCCCCCTTCTTCGAGGGCGACCGGCCGCTGCGCGGCGCGGCGGCGCGCGTGGACTGGCGCCTCTCGGGCCACCTCTCCGAGATGCTGGCGCGCGGCGCCTTCGGGGGCACGCCCGACGACGTGATCCTGGTGCCGGCGGGGACGCGACTGCGCGCCCCGCGCGCCCTGCTACTCGGCCTCGGCCCCCGCGAGAGCTTCGCGCCGCGCGCGCTCCGCGCCTCGGCGCGCCTCGCGGTGGCGCGGGCGGCCTCCCTGCGCGCCGGCATCGTGGCGCTGGCGCTCCCCGGGGAGGCGGAGTCGGGCGTGGCCGCGGAGCGGGCGGCGGCCGCCGTGCTGATCGGCGCCGGGGAGGCGCTCGCCGAGCGGCCGTTTCCGCTGCGGCTGCGGCTCGTCGTCGAGCCGGCGGCGCTCTCGCGCGCCCGCCAGGCGCTGGCGGAGCTCGTGTCCCGGATCGAAATGGACGGCGTGGTCGCGCGCCTCGCCTCGCCCGAGACCGAACGCCGCGTTGTCCCCGCGGGGACTTCGCACGATTCCGAGGGCGACGAAGACGGGCTTCCCGGCCCCGAGGCCCCTCCGGCGGACGCGCCTTCGGCAAAGCTCCCCTCGCTCCCTTAAGTCCCCGTCTCCACGGCCGATGCGTGCCTTGGACCCGGTCGCGGCGCGCGTCTGCGCGCGCGCACGGCCACGTCCGGCGGCGGGAGTGGCAATGAGCCTGGTGGGCAGTCTCGAGGATCTCGGGCTCGGCGACATCCTCCAGATCATCCACTTGTCGCGGAAGTCCGGGACGCTCTGGATCCGCTCCGCGGCGGGCGAGGGGCAGATCGTCTTCGGCGCGGGCCTGATCTGCGGCGCCTTCACCAAGGACGGGCCGGCCGAGCTGCGCGACCTGCTGCTCGCCGCGGGCACGCTCCGCGAAGCGGATCTCGACGCCGCGGCCGAGGAAGCGCGCGGCCGCGGCGTGACCCTGGCGGCGGCGCTGACCGAGCGCGGCGCGCTGAGCGCCCAGGCTCTCGACGAGCTGCGCCGCGGCCACGTCGAGGCGTGCGTGCTCCGCATGTTCACCTGGACCACGGGCGAGTTCAGCTTCGAGATCCGCGAGAGCTCCGACGACTCCGGCGAAGACCTGTTCGTGTCGGGCGGCATGAACCCGCAGTTCCTCGCGCTCGAGGGCACGCGGCTCCACGACGAGGCCCGCGACGGCGGCGATTCCGCCGGCGGCGATGCCGACGGCGAGCTGCGCTTCGGACAAGACGGCGACGAGGCCGAGGGCGAAGCCGAGGTGGCGCTGCTGGCGGACGAGGACGACGCGGGCGAGCCGATCGCCGAGGCGGACCTCCTCGAAGCGGGCGCGCCCGACGAGGCGGAGGACGAGACGCCGGCCTTCGCGTCGCCTGCGCCGGCCGCGGTCGCCGAGGAGCCGCGCCCGGCGGCGCCCCCCGCTCCGCAGCGGCGGCCGGTGACCGCGCCCGCCGCCGTGGTGGCGATCGACCACGATCTCGCGTCGCTCGAGTGGCTGAAGGCCGCCCTCGGCCCGGTCCATCCGCGGGTCCACATCTTCCAGCGCTCCGATCAGGGGATCTCGCGCATCCGCCAGTACCTGGCGCGGGGAGAGACGCCCCTCGTGGTGCTCTCGGCCGAGGCGCCCGCCGACCCGGTGTCCGGCGCCCGGGACGCGGCGGAGATCATCCGGCGCCTGAAGGTCCAGGCGCCGCGCATGCCGGTGCTGCTGGTGCAGCGCTCCGGGGAGCCGCCGGCGCTCGCCGGCGCCGACGGCGGCCTCGAGAAGCCGACGGCCACGCAGCTCGCGGACCCGCGCTGTGCGGGCGACCGGGAGCGGCTGGCCCTCTCCCTGCGGACCTCCCTCGCCGAGCAGCTCGTGCGCGGAGCCGTCGTGACCCGGGAGGGCGGGGCGCCGGGCGGCGGCATGTCGATGGAGACGCTGGCGCGGCTGCGCGCCGCCAGCGCGCGCCTGCGCGATCCGGGCTCCCGGGGCGACGTGCTCTCCCTCGCGCTGCGCTTCGCCGCCGAGACCTTCTCGCGGGTCGCGATCTTCATGCTGCGCGACGACCAGGTGCTGGGGCTGGCCCAGATCGGGCTGCCCAAGGCCGGCGGCCCCGGAGATGCGAGCATCGGCGAGGTCGTGCTGCCGTATCGGGAGTCCTCGTGGTTCCGCCGCGTGATCGACGGGCGCAACGCGCTGCGCGCGGCGCCCGAGGACGAGGGCGACCAGCGGCTGGCGGTGCTGCTGGGCAACGCGATCCCCGGCGAAGCCTACGTCGCCCCGATCGAGAGCGGGGAGCGCGTGGTGGCGCTGCTCTACGCCGACAACCTGCCCGGCGGCGAGCGGATCGGCGACACCAGCGCGCTCGAGGTGGTGCTCCACGAGGCGGGCCTGGCCCTCGAGCGAGCGGTGCTGGAGCGCGCCCTGGCCGAGGCCGAAGGGGCCTAGCCGGCCGCGCCCCGGCGCGTCCCGCCCCGCTTCCCCAAGGGCACGCGGCGCGGACGCGGGCGGCGGTCCGAAGTGCCTCCCCTGCCTCAAGAAATCGCCCGCGCGCACCGATGGAGAGGGCGGCTCCGAGGGGGGCCAGGCCAGGAGGAGTCCGTGCGAAGCATCCTCGTCGTCGAGGACTCGGCGACGATGCGATCGTTGATCGCGTCGACGCTCGAAGAGCTCGACCCTTCGGTGAAGATCACCGAAGCGGGCAGCGGTTTCGAAGCCCTGCGCCTGCTTCCCCGCGGCGGCTTCGACCTGATCGTCACCGACATCAACATGCCCGACATCAACGGGCTCGAGCTGGTGTCGTTCGTGAAGAAGAACCCGGCCTACGCCGGGATCCCGCTGATCATCGTGTCCACCGAGAGCTCGCAGCGCGATCGCGACAAGGGGCTCGGCCTCGGCGCCGACGCGTACCTCGTGAAGCCCTTCGAGCCCGAGGATCTGCGCGGGCTCGCGCGCGAGCTGCTCGCCGCGCGCGGAGGGCACTGAGCGATGGCGGCGCGCCGCAAGACCGCCCGGCGCCGGACCAAGGCGTACCGCGAGTTCGTCTCGGAGGCCGAGGAGATCCTCGAGCGCATGCGCGACGACCTCAGCGACCTCGCCGATCGCCGCGGCGAGGGCGGCGACCTCGACCCGGAGCTGGTGAACCGCCTGTTCCGCTCGGCGCACTCGCTGAAGGGCCTCTCGGGCATGTTCGGCCTCGACGGTGTGAGCGAGCTCTCGCACCACCTCGAGGACGTGCTCGACGGCTTGCGCATGGGCCGCACCGCGCTCGACGAGACGGCGGTGACGCTGCTCGACGAGGCCGTGAGCCTGGTGGCCCACACGCTCGAGAAGCTCGAGGAGGGCGCCGAGGCGGGCCTCGACGACCAGGCCGCGGAGCTGATCGCGCGCATCGACGCCTGGACGCGCGCCCCGGGCGCGGGCGAGGCGACGGGTTCGGAGCTCGACCTCGACCCGGCGATGCTGCGGGCGCTCACCGAGTACGAGGAGCACCGCCTGCGCGAGAACGTGCGCCGCGGGCGGCGCATCCAGATCGTCGAGGCGAGCTTCGACATCCTCTCGTTCGAGGAGGGCCTCGCCGAGCTGACCGCCGCGATCCGCGAGGTCGGCGAGGTGCTCTCGACGCTGCCTTCGCCGGGCGAGTCTCCGGAGTCCCAGATCCGCTTCTCGCTGCTGGTGGCCACCGAGCTCGATCCGGCGACCCTCGGCGCACGCCTCGAGCTGGCGCCCGAGGCGGTGCGCCCCGCGAGCCGCGCTGCGGCGGCGCAGCGCGCGCCCGCGCGTGCGGAGGCCCCCGCGCCGGCGCCGGCGGCGGAGAGCGCGGAGCTGGCCGCCGGCGAGGTCGATGCGGACGCCGACGCCGCCGAATCCGATCTCTCGCCGGGCGGCGAGTTCAGCTCGCTGAAGTCGATCAGCGAGACCGTGCGGGTCGACATCCGCAAGCTCGACGAGCTGATGAACCTGGTCGGAGAGCTGGTGATTCACCGCGGCTCGATCGCCAAGCTGGCGCGGCAGCTCCGCAGCGAGCCCGAGACCGCGCGCGTAGGCGCCGAGCTGGAGAAGCTGCACAAGGGCCTCGAGCGCAAGCTCCAGGAGCTCCAGGCGGGGGTCCTCGAGGTGCGCATGGTGCCGCTGCGCCAGGTGTTCGAGAAGCTCTCCCGCGTGGTGCGCCGGCTGCGCCGCGACACGGACAAGGAGGTGCGCCTCGAGATCCGCGGCGCGGACACCGAGCTCGACAAGCTGATCGTCGAGGAGCTCGTCGACCCGCTGATGCACGTGGTGCGCAACGCCTTCGACCACGCCATCGAGTCGCCCGAGGAGCGCGTGGCGGCCGGCAAGCCGCGCGAGGGCTGCATCCGCCTGGAGGCCTACCAGCGCGGCAACGACGTCGTGATCGCCGCCACCGACGACGGGCGCGGCATCGACAGCGACGCGGTGCGCCGCCGGGCCGAGGAGCGCGGCATCGTCGACCCGGGCGTGCACCTCTCGCGCAAGGAGGTGCTCGACCTGGTGTTCGCGCCGGGCCTCTCGACGCGCACGGAGGTGACGGAGACCAGCGGCCGGGGCGTCGGGATGGACGTGGTGCGCGCCAACATCACCGCGCTCGGAGGCGTGGTGGACGTCGACTCGGCGCCGGGGAAGGGCACCACCGTGACCATGACGCTGCCGATCACGCTGGCCATCATCCAGGCGCTGATCGTGGGCGTCGAGGGCCAGCGCTTCGCGATCCCGCTCAACTCGGTGCGCGAGACGCTGCTGGTCGACGCGCGCGAGGTGCAGCGCAGCGACGGACGCGAGCTCCTCAACCTGCGCGGAGAGGCGCTGCCGCTGCGGCGGCTGGCGAGCGAGTTCGCGCTGGGCGAAGGCCGCCAGGACCCGAAGCAGTACGCGGTGGTGCTCGGCATCGGCGACGCGCGGCTCGGCCTGCTCGTGGACCGCCTCGAGGGCCAGCAGGACGTCGTGATCAAGCCGATCCAGGGTCCGATCCGCTCGGTCCGCGGCATCGCCGGAGCCACCGAGGTCGGCGACTCGGGCGCCGTGCTCGTGCTCGACGTCTCGGCCCTGGTCGAGGACGCGCGCAGCCGCGAGCTGCGCGAGGCCTCGCCGAGGAGGGGGTCGTGAGCGAGTCGACCTCGGGGACGGCGCGCGCCCCGCGCTGGGAAGCGCTGGCGCGCGCCGCGGTCCACCGCGAGGCGCAGGAGGACACCGCGCTCCGCCGCGAGTTCGTGACCTTCTACCTCGACGGCGATCCCTACGCGCTGCCGATCGAGCGCGTGCGCGAGATCGTGCGGCTGCGCCCGATCACCCCGGTGCCGCGGGTGCCGGCGGCCATCCCGGGCGTGATCTCGCTGCGCGGCGAGGTGGTGGAGGTGCTCGACCTGCGCATGCGGCTCGGGCTGCCGAGCCAGGCGCCGGGCCGCTCGAGCCGGATCGTGGTGCTCCACGGCGACGACGGCGCCGTGACCGGGCTGCTGGTCGATGCGGTGCGCGACGTGCTCCGCATTCCGGAGGACCAGCTCCGCTCCAGCGCGGGGGGCGACAACGAGGCGGTCTCCGCGCTGCTGGTTCGAGGCGACGAGTTCGTGTCGCTGCTCGACCTGGATCGGGTGCTCGACCTTGGCGAGTGAAGCCGCCTTCGCCGAGGTGGGACCCGGCGACAACGCCATCGACCTCGCCTGCGTCGAGGTGCGCGGCCGGCTGTACGGCCTCGAGGTCTCGCAGATCCGCGAGATCGTGCGCTCGCAGGAGGTCACTCCGCTGCCGAAGGCGCCCGCCCTGATCGAGGGCGTGATCGACCTGCGCGGCTCGGTGATCCCGGTGATCGACCTGTGCCGCGCGCTCCACGGAGAGCCGGCCGCCGAGCTCGCCACCACGCGGATCGCGGTGCTGGAGGTGGACGGCATGGCGATCGGACTGCGCGTGGAGGCCGCCGTCGACGTCCTCTCGGTGCCCGCCGGCGCGGTCGAAGAGCCGCCCGCGCTCGCCACCCAGGCCGGCTACGACGCCATCCGCGCGGTGATCCGCCGCCCCGACGCGGCGCCCGTGCTGGTGCTCTCCACCGAGCACCTGCTCGAGGGGGTCTATCGCTCGGCGCGCGCGGCCAACGGAGGCGAGTCGTGAGCGCGCTGCCCTACCGCAGCGGCGCCGCTTTCCGCGTCCGCACCCAGGGAATGCGCGCGCTGATCGGCTGCGGCGCGGGGCTGCTGATCTGCGGCTACCTGGTCGTGCTGATCGAGCTCAGCCCCGAGCAGTGGACCTGGATGGCGGGCACGATCGGCGTGTTCGCCCTGGCCTTCGGCGTCGTCGTCCAGGCCGTGCTGCTGCGCTACGACCGCCGCATCATGCAGCTGATCGAGGCGGAGCAGGCCGGCGATCCGCCGCGGGAGCAGGTGCGCGAGGGCTTCGCCGCGGCCGTGCGCTACCCGCTGTCCGGCCTGGCCTACACCGTCACCACCTGGGCCAGCGCCGGGGTCCTGGTCCCGCTCTCGTTGCTGCTGCGCTACCCGGACCTGCCGATCGACGTCGGGCTGGCGATCCTGGTGGCCTCCCTCGTCGGCGGAATCGTGGCGGCGCTCTTCACCTTCTTCTCCGACAAGCATCTCGCGGCGCCGCTGCGCGACCACTGGGCGGCGCTGCTGCGCGATCCGCTCGAACGCCGCGCCCTGGTGCGCCCGCTCCCGCTCGGGCGCAAGCTGCGCGTCGCGATCACCGCGATCGTGCTGGTGGTCGTGGTGGTCTCGCTGCTGCTCTCGGACCTGCTGGCCCAGCGGCCCATCGAGCGCTATGCCGCGCGCATCCAGCAGGGCTGGCTGGAGCGGATGTCGGACCGCGTGAACGGGCCCGGCGACCCGGTGCTCACCCTGGCGCGGGACGACCTCGCCGAGCTCGGCCTCGGGGCCGATCTGGTGGTGATCGACCTGCGCGACGGGAGCATCGCCGACGGCGCTCCCGACGCCCTGACGCGGAGCGAGCTCGGCTGGATCCTCGGCCAGGGAGCCGCCCTGCGCACCAGCCTCGGGATCGACTCGCCGCACGTATTCGCCTGGCAGACGCTCGACACCGACCGCGACTACGCGCTGGTGACGGTCGTGCATCGCCGCGTCCTGACCGGCGACCTCACCTCCGGGCGCCTGCTGTTCGCCTTCCTCGCGGCGATCGCCGCCGTGCTCGGCCTGGCGACCGCTCGCTTCCTCGCCAAGGACGTCAGCACCACCGCCGATCGGCTGCGCCTGCTGGCGGACCGCATCGCCTCCGGCGATCTCACCCAGGCGGAGCCCGTCGAGTCCGAGGACGAGCTCGGCGAGCTGGCGGGCGCCTTCGAGCGCATGTCGGCGTCGCTGCGCGCGACGGTGGGGCGCGTGGCGGAGGCGGCCGACGGCGTCGAGAGCGCGGCGGCCCAGATGGCGGACGTCGGGAACGCCGTGCGTCTGGCGACCGCCGACCAGGGGCGCGCGCTGGAGCGGGCCCGCGAGTCGGTCGGCGCCATCAACCGCGAGGTCGCCGGCATCACCGACTCGGCGCAGACGCTCTCCGGCCACGTCGAGGAGGCCGGCAGCTCCGTGCTCCAACTGGGCGCTGCGGGCGAAGAGCTGAACCACACCGCCTCGACGATGACGACGCAGGTCGACGGTGTGTCGGCCTCGATCGAACAGATGATCCGCAGCGTGCGGCAGATCGCGGAGAACACCGAATCGCTGGGCGGCGCCGCGGCGGACACTTCGTCGTCGATGTCCGAGATCGCGGCGTCGATGCGCGACGTCGACGCGCACGCGGCCGAGACCGGGCGGCTCTCCTCGCAGGTGGTGGCGTTCGCCGAGCGCGGCCGCGAACGCGTGCGCCAGACCGTGGCCGGCATGGACGCGATCCGGCGCGCCACGGAGACGGTGGAGTCCGTGATCCGGGGCCTCGGCGGCCGCGTCCAGGAGATCGGCGCGATCGTCGACGTGATCGACGACGTCGCCGACGAGACCAACCTGCTGGCGCTGAACGCCGCGATCATCGCCGCCCAGGCGGGGGACCAGGGGCGCGCCTTCTCGGTGGTGGCGGACGAGATCTCCGAGCTCGCCGACCGCGTGCTCTCGAGCACCAAGGAGATCGGGGGGCTGATCCGGGCGGTGCAGGAGGAGAGCGCGAACGCCAGCGGGGCGATCGAGCACGGCGCTCTCTCGGTGCAGCAGGGCGTGAGCCTCGCCGCCGAAGCGGGCCGCTCGCTCGAGGAGATCAACGGCGCGGCGCGGGCGAGCGGCGGCCGCATCGGCGAGATCGTCCAGGCGGTGCGCGAGCAGAGCCGCGCGGCGGCCCACGTGGCGGACCTGATGGGGCGCGTGAGCGGAGGCGTCGCGGAGATCCGCGAGGCGGGCCGCGCCCAGGACTCGGCGAACCACGTGGTGCTGCGCGGCGCGACCTCGATGCGGGACGTCTCCCAGCAGGTGCACCGCACCACCGCCGAGCAGGCGCGCGGCGCCACGCAGATCCGCGAGAGCATGGAGCGCGTGCGCGACGCCGTGGAGCGCATCCACGGCAGCCTGCGCCAGCAGACGGAGGCGTGCCGGCGGGCGGTCTCGTTCCTGGAGCAGATCCACGAGCGCACGCGCAGCAACGAGGAAGCGACCCAGCGCATGAGCGAGGCCACCCAGGGCCTGAAGAGCCAGGCCGAAGCGCTGCGCCAGGACGTGCGGAGGTTCCGGATTTGAGCGCCCGAGACGAGGCGGAGGGACGACCATGATCGCGGCGTGTCCCCGGTGCGCAGCGCGCTACCGGATCGAGAAGGAGAAGCTGCGGCCCGACGGCGTGCGGCTCCGCTGCGCCAAGTGCGAGGCGGTGTTCCGCGTGCGCCCGCCCGAGGAGTCCGAGGGCGCCGTGGCGAGGGCCGAAGAGCCGGCCGCGGAGGCCGCGCCCGCGCGCGCTCCGGCCGCCCGTGCGGAGGCCGGCGCGGCTCCGGCCGCCGCGTCCGCCGGACGTCCGCACGCGGGCGAGGACGAGGGGGCGCTGGTGCTGATCGGCATGCCCGACGCCGACGCCGGCAAGGACCTCGAGGAGGCGCTGCGCGGCTGGGGCCTCCGGGCGACGCTGGTGAGCGACGGCGTGGAGGCGATCCTCGAGATCCAGCGCAAGCTGCCGCGCGTGGCGGTGCTGTCCGCCGCGCTGCCGCGCATGTACGGCTTCCAGATCTGCGAGCTGGTGAAGCGCAACGAGAGCCTGCGCGACATCGGCGTGGTGCTGGTGGGCAGCATCCACCATCCCGACCGCTACCGCAGGCCGCCGGAGGAGCTGTACGGGGCCGACGCCTACGTGGAGGAGCCGGACCTGCCGGACGGCCTGCTGCCGGCGCTCCAGCGGCTCGGCCTCGCGGTGCGCGGCCCCCGGCCGGCGCGGCGCGAGCCCCCGGCCGAGCGCGCGGCTTCCGCGCCCGCGCCGCGTCCCGAGACGCGGCCGGCGGCGCGTCCGGCGCCCGCGCCCGCGCCCGTCGACGACGGCCTCGGCGAGCAGCGCGCCAAGGCGGAGCGGCTCGCGCGCATCATCGTCTCGGACATCGTCCTCTACAACGAGGACAAGTTCACCGCCGCGCTGAGCGCCGGGAACGTCCTCGAGGCGCTGACCCCCGACCTCGCGGAAGGGCGCGCGCTGTTCCGCGACCGCATCGACGAGCGCGTGCGCGCGGAGAAGGACCACCTCGCCGAGGAGCTGCTGCGCGTCGCGCGCTCGCGCGGCTAGCGGACCAGGGGAGACCATGGAGGCGAGGGAACGCGAGAGCATCCAGCGGGACCTGGCGAGCGCCGACGACGAGCTGCGGCGGCTGGCCGTGGAGCGGCTCGCCCTGCTGCCCGCCGAGGAGGCGATCCCGGAGCTCGTCGCGCGGCTGGGCGATCCGAGCTGGCGCGTGCGCAAGGCCGCCGTCGAGCGCCTGGCGGCGAGCCCGGAGCCGAGGCTCGCCTGCGACTCGCTGCTGGCCGCCCTGGCGGACGGCGAGAACCCGGGGCGCCGCAACGCGGCCCTCGAGGCGCTGATCCGCTTCGGCCGGGCGGCGGTCGGCGCGCTGCTCGCGGCGAGCGCCAGCGCCGACGCCGACGTGCGCAAGCAGGCGGTCGACGCGCTGGCCGGCATCGCCGACCCCGCCAGCGCGGCGCGTCTCAGCGAGCTGCTCGCGGACCCCGACGCCAACGTGCGCGGGGCCGCGGCCGACGCGCTCGGCGCGATCGGTCGCCCGGAGAGCGCCGCGTTGCTGCTGCGCGCGGTCGCCGAGGACCCCGAGCGCCTGGTGCGGCTGTCGGCGCTGCGCGCGCTGGCGCGGATGGAGCAACCGGTGACCGCCGCGGAGCTGGGGGCCGCCTTCGAGGACTCGCTGCTGCGGCCGGCCGCGCTCGCCCTGCTCGGCTGGAGCGACGACGCGGCGGCGGCCTCGCTGCTGCTGAAGGCCTTCGCGACCGGGCCGCGCTCGGCCAGCGAGTCTGCGATGCAGGCGCTGCTGCGCCTCGCGGGCCGGCTGCCGGGGGCCGACGCAGAGCGGCTCGCCGAGCGCATGCGCGAGAGCGCGCTGGCCGCTCCGGAGGCCGTCGGCCGCGCCGTCGCGCGCCTCGACGGCGCCGACCTCCCGACGCGGCTCACCCTGGTGCAGTTCCTCGGCCTGCTGCGCAGCGCGAGCGTGGTGCTGCCGCTGCTCCGCGCGGGGCGCGACGAGGCGCTGAGCGAGCTGGTGCTCTCCACGCTCCAGACCTTCGGGCCCGCGGCGGAAGCGGTGCTCGACGCCGGCTTCGACGGGCTCGACGCGGACGAGCGCGTGCTCGCCTGCGAGGTGTTCGGTCGCGGGGTCTCGCCGGGCGGGCGCCGGCGCCTGCTCGAGGCACTCGTGCAGCCGGATCCGCTGCTGCGGGCCAGCGCGGTGCGCGCCCTCGCGCGGCGCCGCGAGCCGGAGGCTCTCGATGCGCTGGTGCGGCGCTTCGAGCTCGAGGCCGCCGAGGAAGAGGATGCGGCGGGCGAGGAGCTCGAGCTGCTCGCGGAGGCGATCCTGGCCATCGCGTCGCCGGGCGGCGGCGAGGCCCGGCGCGCGGGCCGGCTCCTCTCGGAGCGCCTGCCGGAGGCCTCCGAGGCCTATCGCAGCGCCGCGGCCCGGGTGCTCGGGCAGCTCGGCGGACGCGAGAACGCCGAGGGCCTGGCTCTGCTCTTCTCCGACCCGAGCGCCGCGGTGCGGCGCGCGGCGGTCGAGGGCCTGGCGCGTCTCGGCGAGGGGACGCTTCCCGAAGCGCTGCATCTCGCCTGTGCCGACGAGGCGCCGTCGGTGCGCATCGCGGCCGCCGGCGCGCTCGGGCGGGCGGCCGACCCGCGCGCGCTCGAGGACCTCGAGCGGCTGGCGGGGGACGAGGACGCCGCCGTGCGGGGCGCCGCGCTGCGCGCTGCCGGGGCGCTCGAGCCGCACGGCGCCGAGTCCGCCGCGCGCCGCCTCGCGCTCCTCGAGCGCGGCGTCGAAGAGGGCGGGCCGGTCGCGATCGCGGCGCTCGAAGTGCTGCGCGCCCTCGGCGATCCGCGCGGCGCCGGCGCGGCGCGGCGCGGCCTCGACGCCGACGCCCCCGAGCTGGTGCGCGCGGCCGTCGCCTGCCTGGGCCGGCTCGGCGAGCCCCACGACCTCGAGCAGCTGCTGCCGCTGCTCGACCATGCCAGCTGGGCGGTCCGAGCGGAGGTGATCCGGGTGGTCGCCGAGCGCGGCGTGCGACGCGCGCTGCCGGCGCTGCTGCGGCGCCTCGATCAGGAGCGCGACGAGTTCGTGCGCGAGGCGATGCTGAGCGCCCTCGAGCGGCTGGAGCGCTGAGCGCCGTGGACGTCACCGGGCGCCAGGAGCTGGTCCTCACGGACGCCGAGTTCCGCATGTACTGCGAGCTCTTCCGGCGCCATTGCGGCCTGCACTTCGGCGTCGACTCGCGCTTCCTGCTCGAGAAGCGGCTGGCGCGCCGCGTCGCGGAGCTCGACCTCGGCAGCTTCTCCGCCTACCACTACCTGCTCGAGAGCGACACGGGCGGCGACCGCGAGCTCTCGCACATCATCGACGAGCTCACCACCAACGAGACCTACTTCTTCCGCGAGCGCAACCAGCTGCGCGCGCTGATCGACGAGATCCTGCCCGAGCTGCGGGCGCGCCGGGAAGGGGGAGCGGGGACGCCGGTGAGCATCTGGTCGGCGGGCTGCTCGAGCGGCGAGGAGCCCTACTCGGTGGTGATGCTGGCCCTGGAGGCGGGGCTCGAGCCCGGGCGCGACCTGCGGGTCTACGCCTCGGACATCTCGCGCAAGATGCTCCAGAAGGCGCGCCGCGGCGAGTACCGGCCCGCCTCGTTCCGGGATACGCCGGCGGAGCTGCAGAAGAAGTACTTCAGCGAGCGCGAGGGCCACTGGCGCATCTCCGACGAGGTGAAGCGCCACGTCGTGTTCACGCACCTCAACCTGCTCGACCGCGCGCGCATCGCGCTGCTCGGCACCATGGACGTGGTGCTGTGCCGCAACGTCATCATCTACTTCGACCTCGAGACCAAGACCCGGGTGATCAAGACCTTCGAGGAGAAGCTGCGGCCCGGCGGCTATCTGCTGCTCGGCCACTCCGAGTCGTTGATCAACATCACCAGCGCCTTCGAGCTGTGCCACCTGCGCAACGACATGGTGTACCGGCGCCCGCGGCGCGGCGAGCCCGCGCGCGACCCGTGGCACGCGGCCGCGGCCGCGGCCGCGCGCGCGAACGTGGAGGAGCCCGAGCGGTGACCGAGCAGGGGCCCATCCGCGTGATGGTGATCGACGACTCGGCGTACAGCCGGCGCACGATCATCCGCATGCTCGAGACGTCGCCGCTGATCGACGTGGTCGGCTGGGCGCGCGACGGCGAGGAGGCGCTGCGCAAGGCGCTCCAGCTGCGGCCGGACCTGATCACCCTCGACCTCGAAATGCCGCGCATGGACGGCTTCACCTTCCTCCGCCTGCTGATGGCCAAGCGGCCCACGCCGGTGCTCGTGGTCAGCGGCCGCAGCGGCGACGACACGGTATTCCGCGCGCTCGAGCTCGGGGCGGTGGACTTCGTCGCCAAGCCGAGCCTGCGCGCGGCGCCGGAGCTGGCGACGATCCAGGAGGAGCTGATCCGCAAGGTGCACTCCACCCGCCAGCTGCGCATGGACAAGGTGCGCGAGCGCATCTCCCAGGCGCCCGCCGTGGTGCGCCCCGGCGAGCCCGCCGAGGGCGGGCGGCTGCGGGTGATCGCGATCGGCTCGTCCACCGGCGGGCCGGCCGCGCTGATGCAGGTGTTCGGCGCCTTCACCGAGCCGCCGGACTGCGCCTTCGTGGTCTCGCAGCACATGCCGGCGGGCTTCACGCGCGGCTTCGCGGAGCGCCTCGACCGGCTGACCCACGTGAGGGCGCGCGAGGCGCAGGGCGGGGAGGCGCTCGAGTCGGGCGTGGTGCTGGTGGCGCCCGGCGGCCATCACCTCGAGTTCGAGTCGCGCGGCGGGGCCGTGGCGACGCGGCTCGCGCCGCGGCTGCCGGACGACAAGTACGCGCCGTCCGTCGACCGCATGTTCCAGTCCGCCGCCAAGCACTTCGGCCAGGACCTGCTCGCCGTGGTGCTGACCGGCATGGGCGACGACGGGCGCAAGGGGGTGCGAGCGGTGCGCGAGGCGGGCGGAAAGGTGATCGCGGAGTCCGAGGAGACGGCCGTGATTTTCGGGATGCCGCAACAGGCGATCCGCACCGGAGCGGTGGACGCCGTGCTTCCGCTGGCCGAGATCGCGCCGGCGATCCAGACGGGGCTGCCACGCAGGCGGGAGACCCGGAACGGAGAGGGATCCGTATGAGCCACGACGACCCGGAGCTGCAGCGCAAGGCGGAGGAGTTCCTGGCGCTCTTCCGCAAGGGCGCCGACTTCACCAAGGAGCTGCTGCGCGAGAACGAGCGCCTGCGGCGACAGCTCGTCACGGTGGAGGACCGCCAGAACAGCGCCGCCCAGAGCGACGTCGAGTGGGCCAAGCTGCGCTCGGAGCTGCTGGGCCGCATCCAGAGCCTGGAGGAGGAGAAGCAGGACGTCCTCGAGCGGCTGCGCGCCGTCGAGGAGGAGAACCGGCAGTTCGCCTCGCGCTACCTGGAGGTGGAGGAGGAGAACAACAACCTCGCCAACCTCTACATCTCCAGCTTCCAGCTCCACTCGACGCTGAACCTCTCGGAGGTGCTGAAGATCGTCGTCGAGATCGTGATCAACCTGATCGGCGCCGAGCGCTTCGCGATCTACATCGCCGACGAGCGGACCCGCGTCCTGCAGCCGGTGGCCTGCGAGGGCGACTCGCTCTCCTCCTTCCCGTCGGCCAGCATCGGGGCGGGGATCATCGGCGAGGCGGTGCAGAGCGGCGAGATCTGGTGCACGGACCCGGGAGAGGCGGGCGACCCCGAGCGGCCGATCGTGTGCATCCCGCTGCGCCTCGAGGACCGCCCGATCGGCGCGATCGCCATCTACGCGCTGCTGCAGCAGAAGGAAGGCTTCACGCCCCTCGATCACGAGCTGTTCACGCTGCTGGGCGGCCACTCGGCGACCGCGGTGTTCGCCGCGCAGCTCTACGGCCTCTCGGAGCGCAAGCTCAACACCATCCAGGGCTTCATCGACCTGCTGACCAAGTGATTCGCCCGCCTCGCGGCGGAGGAGATCGCGCCATGGACCGACACCGGATCCTCATCGTGGAAGACAGCCCGACCATGCGGCAGCTGCTCGTCTTCGCGCTGAAGCGGCTGAAGAACGCCGACATCGTCGAGGCGCAGGACGGCATGGACGGCCTCCGCAAGGTGACCAGCGACCACTACGACCTCGCGCTGGTCGACATCAACATGCCGGTGATGGACGGTCTCAAGCTCATCAGCCTGATTCGCGGCGAAGACAACCTGAAGGGCATGCGGATCTGCGTGATCACCACCGAAGGGGCGCAGGAGGACCGCGAGCGCGCCCTCGCCCTCGGCGCCGACGAGTACCTGACCAAGCCGATCCAGGCGAACAAGGTGCTCGCGATGGCCAAGAGCCTGCTGAAGATCGAGTGAGCCGCATGGCCCCTCCGCTGCCGACCTCCCGCGAGTTCCAGCTCCGCAGCGTGGGGCTGACGACCGTCGTCTCGACGGCCGGGGTCGTGCTGATGGCGGTCTACCTGGCGGCGCTGCTGCGGCTCTCCGCCGAGCAGTGGGCGGCCTTCCTGCGCGCGGTGAGCATCACCTTCGCGGTGCTGTTCGTCGGCGTCTTCTCGGTGAACCGCTGGCTGTTCGAGCCGGTGCTCGCCTTCCTGGCGCGGCCCGAGGCCGGGGCCGAGGGCGACGCGCGCGCGCGCGCCGCCTATCGGCGCCTCAGCGTGCTGCCCCCGCTGAACTTCCTGCTGGGCGAGGGCTGGTGGCTGCTCGGCGGCCTCACGGTGGCTCTGCTGACGCGCTGGATGGCCCGGGACTTCTCGGGGTGGGCGGTCGCGATCCTGGTGGCGGCCGCGGGCTCCGGCGGCCTGGTCGTGATGATCTTCTACTACTTCATGAGCAAGCGTCAGTACGCCCCGCTTCGGGTCGCGCTGGCGCAGCGCCTGCGCGAGCCCGAGCTGCGCGAGTCGCTGACGCTGCGGGTAGGGCTGCACGCCAAGCTGCTGGTCTCCGTCGCGGGAGTGACCTTCGTCGTGGTGGCCTTCACGCTGCTGCTGGCGGACTCCCTGGCGCGGCGCCCCATCGAGACCGCCGGCCAGGCGGCGCGGCGCGCCTTCGCCGCGGAGCTGGCGGAGGCGGGCGCGTTCGACGACCCGGCCGTGCTGGCGCGCGCCGAACGGCGGGCGGCCGAGCAGGCGCGCCTCGAGAGCGACGCGGAGCTGCGCTTCCGGCGCGGGCTCTCGCTGGCGGTGCTCGCCCTCGGCACGCTGCTTTCGGTGGGGGTGGCGGTGCTCGCGGCCCGCGACGTCGCGGCGACGGTGGGCGCCCTGGCGCGCGACGTCGAGCGCCTCGCGGCGGGCGACCTGAGCGAGTCCATCGCGGACGAGGGCGAGGACGAGCTCGGCGCCCTCTCGCGCTCCTTCGAGCGGATGACCGCCTCGCTGCGCGACACCGTCGGCAGCGTCGCCAGCGCCGCCGACGAGGTCGATGCCGCCGCCGAGCGGCTGGCGCGCGTGGCGGGGGACGTGAACGCCGCCACCAGCGACCAGGTCGAGGGCATCCGCCACGCGGCCTCGTCGATGGAGAAGATCCGCTCGCAGATCGAGGGCATCACCGCCTCGGCCCACACCCTGTCGCAGTCGGTGGACGAGTCGTCGAGCTCCCTCGCGGAGCTCGGCACCACGGGCGAGCAGCTCCACGGCACGGCCTCGACGCTGAACCAGAAGGTCGACACCGTCAGCTCCTCGATCGACCGCATCATCGAGAGCGTGCGCCGCGTCGTGGAGAGCGCCGACGACCTGTCGTCGGCGGCCGACGAGACCGCCGGGAGCCTCGAGCAGATGGCCGCGTCGATCGGCCAGGTCGACCAGAACGCCGCCGGCACGGCGAGCCTCTCCGCGCGCATGATCGACGCCGCCGAGCGCGGCCGGGAGCGCGTGCAGGAGACCATCGAGGGCATGGAGGGGATCCGCACCGCCACCGAGCAGGCCCAGGGCGTGATCCGCAACCTCGGACAGCGCGTGGAGTCGATCGGCACGATCCTCGGCGTGATCGACGACGTCGCCGAGGAGACCAACCTGCTGGCGCTGAACGCCGCCATCATCGCCGCCCAGGCCGGCGACCAGGGGCGCGCCTTCTCGGTGGTGGCCGACGAGATCAAGGAGCTCGCCGACCGGGTGCTCGAGAACACCCAGGAGATCGGCTCGCTGATCCGCGCCGTGCAGAACGAGAGCCAGAGCGCCGAGCTCGCCATGGAGCGCGGCGTACAGCGCGTCCACGGCGGCGTGTCGCTGGCCGCCGAGGCGGGCGTGGCCCTCGACGAGATCACCGAGGCGGCGCGCCAGAGCGGCAACCACCTGCACGGCATCGCCGGCGCCGTGGCGGAGCAGGCGGCGGCGTCGGGCCACGTGGTCAAGCTGATGGAGCGGGTGCGCGCGCGCGTCGACCAGATCCGCAAGGCGGGCGTACAGCACGAGCGCGGCAACGAGGTGGTGAGGCGCAACTCCCTCGCCATGCGCGAGGTCGCCCAGCAGGTGACCGAGACCACCCGCGAGCAGGCCAAGGGCACCGCCACGATCGCGCGGAGCGTGGAGCGCGTGAAGGACGCGGTCGCCGAGATCCACCTGGCGCTGACGCAGCAGGGCGGCTCGAGCGCCGACGCCGTGGACTTCCTGGAGGAGGTACACGCGCGCACGCGCTCCCACGACGAGTCGGCGAGCGTCCTGGCCGAGGCCACCCACGGGCTGCTGCGCAACGCCCAGGGCCTGCGCGAGAGCGTCCGGCGCTTCCGTCTCTGACGGGGCCGGGGCGCCCGCGCGCGCCCGGCGCGCCCGCGCGGCGCTTGCTATACCAAGCCCCGGTGGAACGACCTGCGCGCGCGCTCCGAGCCGCCCTCTCTGCCGCCCTCGCGCTCCTCGCGGGGGGCTGCTTCGCGGGCTACGAGATCGTCCGCTACGAGAACGCGCTCGGGGGCGTCCGCACCATCGCCATCCAGTCGCTCGCGAACGAGAGCTACGAGCCCGGCGTGGATGCGATCGTCTCCGACGCCCTGGTCGGCGAGTTCCTGCGCCGGGGCGCGCTCGAGCTGATCGACGACGACGCGGCCGCGGACCTCGTGATCAACGGGGCGGTCGAGGACGTGGTGGTCCAGAGCCGCACCTTCTCGTCAATCCAGTTCGCCCTCGAGTACGCCGTCACGCTCAAGGTGCGGCTCGACGTGAAGCGTCGCGACGGCACCCCGGTGGAGATCGACGACCGCAGCCTGCAGGAGTCGGAGCTCTACTTCGCGAGCGCCGACGTCGAGACGATGCGCAAGAACCGCGTGGAGGCCATGCGCCGGGTGGCCGGGATCCTGGCGGGCCGCGTCCACGACTCGCTGTTCGAGCGCGGCGTGCCGTGACGCCGGGCGAGCTCGAGAGCGAGCTCGCGAGCGGCCGGCTGCGACCGGCCTACCTCCTGGCCGGCGCCGAGCCGCTGCTGCGCGAGGACTCGCTCCGCGCTCTGGAGCGCGCCGTGCTCGGCGACGGCCCCCGGGACTTCGATCACGATCGGCTGAGCGGAGAGGCCTGCAGCCCCGCCGCCCTCGAGGACGCCCTGCGCGGCCTGCCGGTGCTGGCCCCGCGGCGGCTGGTGGTGCTGCGCGATCCGGAGGGGCGCCGGCGCGGCGCCGAGGCGCTCCTCGAGCGCCTCGCCGACCTGGTCGCCGCCCCGCGCGATCCGCTGGACACGGTGCTGGTCGTGCTCGCGGAGCGCGTCGACGGCCGGGCGCGCTGGGTGCGCGCCTTCGCCGGCGAAGCCGTCCGCGTGGAGTGCGACCCGCCGCGGGCGCTGCGGGACGTGGCGGCGTTCGTGCGGCGCGAGGCGGCGCGCCAGGACATCGCCCTCGCGGCGGGCGCCGCCGAGGCCCTGGCCGAGCGCATCGGCCCGCAGCTCCTGCTGCTGCGGCAGGAGATCGCCAAGGCCTCCCTGTTCGCCGGACCCGGGCGGCCGGTGACGCCCGCGCACGTCGCGGAGACCGCCAGCGACGCGGCCGAAGAGCCGATCTGGTCGCTGACGGACGCGATCGGCGAGGGGCGGAGCGCCGACGCCCTGGCGCTGCTGGCCCACATGCAGGCGGGCGGGGCGGCGCCGCCGGCGGTCCTGGGCGCGCTGGCCGGGCACTTCCGCAAGCTGGCGCGGCTGCGCATGGGCGGCCGCGTGGCGGCCCCGCCCTTTGCGCTGCGCAAGCTCGAGGCGCAGGCGCGCCGCTACGTTCCGGTTCGCCTGCGCACCTGCCTGCGGGCGCTCCAGGACACCGACGAGCGCCTGAAGGGGCGGGGCGAGCTCACCCCCGAGCTCGCGCTGGAGCGCCTGGTCCTCACCCTCTCGGGCTGACCCGGCGTGCGCTAGCCCAGCTTGTGGACGGCCTTCGCGAGCCGCGAGACGGCGCGATCCGCGCGGCGCCGGGGAACCACGCCCTTGCTGGCGGCCTTGCGCAGCTCGCGCTCGGCGCTCCGCAGGCGCTCGGCCGCCTGGGCGCCGTCGCCCGCGGCGATCGACTCGCGCAGCTCCTTCACGACGGTGCGCGTGCGGCGCAGGACGGAACGGTTGCGCGCCTGGCGCTTGGTCGCCTGACGCGCGCGCTTCTCGGCGGACTTGTGGTGGGCCATGGCACCTCGCGGAAAGGCGCGGAGCATAGGCACCCCGCCGGATCGGAGCCAGACCCGCTGGCCTTCCCGCCTTCAGCGCTGCGCAGGGGACGCCGATAGGCACGTGCGAGGGTTCTCCCTCACAGGGGGGCGGTGCGTTGAGAGGAACGCGCATGGCGCTGCGGTGGCTCTCCGCCGCGCTCGTGCTCGGAATGGCGGTCGCCGCGGGGGGCAAAACCCCCGTCAAAGGGGCGCCCAGCCTCGCCGAGCCCGCGGGGACGCCGGCCCCTTCCGTCCCTGCGCTCTCCGAGGGCCAGCGGCTGCTCGACCGGGCGTGGCGGGGGGGTGGGGACCTGCGTGAGCGGAGCAAGGCCACCCGCGCCGCGGCGCTGCAGCTCGGCATCTGGAGCCTCGACCCCGCCGCCCGCGCGATCCTCCACGACGCCTCCCTCGGCAGCGCCGCCGAGCGGGCGGAGGCGGCGGCCCTGCTGGCTCCCGAGCTGCCCGACGCGTCGCTGTCCCTGGCGCGGGTGAGGCTCGCCGCCCTCGACCTCGGAGGCGCGTTCGACGCGCTGATCGTCTCCCTCGTCGCGCTCCGCCGCCACCCCGAGGCCGCGAGCTGGTTCCGGGCGACCGCGCTCGACGTCGCCGCCCGCAGCGCGATCTTCGGCGGCTGCCTGTTCCTGTTCGTCGCCGGGCTCGGCACGGCCGGGGCCCTGGCGCTGCCGCTGTCCGTGCGGCTCGGCGTGCCCGCGGCGTCGGCGGCAGCGGGCCTCGGCGCGCTGCTGCTGCTCCCTGCCGCGGCGGGCGAAGGGCTGCTCGGAGTGGCGCTCGCCTGCGCCGCCCTGGCGCTGACCCGCGGCAGTGTCGACACGCGCGCCGCGGTCCTGATCGCCCTGCTGCTGATGCTCGCGGGCCTGCAGCCACTGGCCGCGGGTCGCGATCGCGCGCTGGCGCTCCTGGCGAGCGATCCTCTCGGCGCGGCCGTGTCGTCCGCCGAGCGCGACTTCGCGTCGCCCCTCGATCGCCTGCGGCTGGAGCGCGCCGCCCCGGCCGATGCCTTTGCGCGGCGCGCCCTCGCCCTCCAGCTCCGGCGCGACGGGGACGTGGCCGCCTCGGACCGCCGCTTCCGCGAGCTCCTCGAGGCGGGCGACGCGTCCGCGCAGCTGCTGAACAACGCGGCCAACACGCGCTTCGCCGCCGGCTCGCCCGACGAGGCGCTGGCGCTCTACGAGCGGGCGGTGAAGTCGAGCCCGTCACCCCTCGTGCTCTTCAATCTCGCCCAGTCCTACGGGCGCGCGATCCTGCTGGAGGAGCAGGACCTCGCGCTGTCCCAGGCGCAGGCCCTCGACGCGCGCGCCATCCACGCGCTCACGCTCCACGTCACGGAGGTCGGCGCGGGCGGGCCGGTCGACGTTCCGATCACTGCCGAGGAGCTGCGCGCGCGCGCGGCGACGCTCGCGCCCCCGCCTCCGGCCGTGCCCTCGCTCTCGCGCGGTCTGGCTCCGGGTCGCCTCGGCGGCTCGCGCCTCGGCGCCGCCGCGTGCCTGCTCGGCGCGATCCTGCTCGGGGCGGCGTTGGTGCTGCCGCTGCGCTGGCTCGGCGCCGGGGACGATCTCTACGCGGGGCTCGCGCGGCTGCTGAAGACGGGCGAGGCGACCGACCCCGCACTCCGCATGGCGCGGCTCGCGGCGCTGCGCGCGCGCGAGGCGCGCCTGGCGCGGCTCCGGCGCCTGGCGGCGTGGGGGGTGCCGGGCGCTGCGGGCCTGCAGGCGGGGCGGGGCCTGCTCGGCCTCGCCGCGGCGCTGCTCGCGGCCGTCGCCGTCACGGCCGCCTGGCGCCGCGGCGGGCTGCTGCCCGATCCGCTCGGCGCCGCCGAGACGGGCGCGTTCGTGATGGGCGCCGCCGCCCTGGTGGGCGCGCTCGGCTACGCGGCGCTGCTCGGCGGCGGGCTCGTGCTGATCGGACGGAGGCGCTAGCCGTGGCGGTCGCGCTGCGCGGAAATCTCAGCGACTTCGGGATCGGCGAGGTGTTCCAGCTGATCGGCCAGCAGCGCAAGACCGGCGTGCTGGAGGTCGACGGGTCCGCGGGCGAGCGCATCCACGTCGCTTTCGTCGAAGGCTGCGTGGTGCGCGCTGCGATCGTCGGGCCCCACGAGGACGCCGCGCTCGGCGACATGCTGGTGCGCAGCGGGCTGCTGAGCGCCGAGCAGCTCGTCGCCCTCGAGCGGCGGGTCGAGTCGGAGGAGGACAGCTTCCGGCGCCTCGCGATCCAGGACTGCGGGCTCGCCGCGCGCGACGTCGACGGGATCGAAGATCTGGTGACGCGCGAGACGCTCTTCCGGCTGCTGCGCTGGAGCACCGGCTCCTTCCACTTCAGCGCCCAGAAGGTGCGCACCCGCCAGCCGGACATGCGCGGCTGGCCCGCCGAGCAGATCCTGATGGACGGCCTGCGCATGGTCGACGAGTGGCGCACCTTCGACGCGGACGCGACCCGCGAGGACGCGGTCTTCCGCCGCGCCGGGGCGTTCGACGGCTACCGCGAGAGCGTGCGCGGCGAATCTCCGCGCCAGCTCGCGGACGCCCAGCGCCTCTACGACCTCGTCGACGGCCAGGCTCCCGTACGCCGGGCGATCGACCAGTCGCGCCTCGGCAGCTTCGAAGGGGCGCGCCTGCTGACCGCGCTGCGCCGAGCCGGTGTCATCGAGCCCGTCGCGGCCGCCGAGCTGCCGAAGGCGCCGCGCGCCGCGGCCGGCGCGGGGCCCACGGCCCGGAGCTGGCTGCGCGCGCCGCTGGCCGCGCTGCCCTTCGCGGCGCTCGCGCTGGTCGCCTGGCTCGCCCAGCGTCCGCCGCCGAGCGCCGCTCCGGGGCTCCAGCCCGATCCGCTCGCCGCCGCGCGGGCCCGCAGCACGGCGCTGCGGCTGCGCAACGCGGCGGAGGCCTTTCGCTTTGCGGAAGGGCGCTGGCCCGGGCAGCTCGAGGAGCTCGGCGCCCGCGGCTGGACGCCGGACCCGGCGATGGCGGGAGACCCCGCCAGTCCGTACCCTCTGGACGTCTCCGGCGCGGGCCTCGGCGTGCTCGCGCCCGAGTACTGACCTCCGAGGACCCCGCTCATTTCCGACGAAGCCAGCACCCGTCAGACCCTCGTCTTCGACGACAATCAGACGGCTGCTGCCCTCTACGGGGACCGGGAGCGCACGCTGCGGATCCTCGAGCAGGAGCTCGGGATCGCCGCGCGGGCGCGCGGCAACGAGGTGCGGCTGATCGGCGACGAGCCGCGCGTGCGCGCCGGCCGCAAGGTGCTCGAAGAGCTCTACGGGGTGGTGCGGCGCGGCGGCTCGCTGCACCCGCGCGACATCCGCGCCGCGGTGCAGATGGTCGTGGGCACGCCCGACGACCAGCTCCACAAGATCCACGAAGACGTGCTCGAGGGCGGCGGCGGGCGGCGGCGCATCACCGCCAAGAACCTCTCGCAGCGCCGCTACATCGAGCTGATGCGCGCCCACGACGTGGTGTTCTCGGTGGGCCCCGCCGGAACCGGCAAGACCTACCTCGCCATGGCCCTGGCGCTCGCGGCGCTCCAGCGCCACGAGGTGTCGCGCGTGATCCTGACGCGCCCCGCGGTGGAGGCGGGGGAGCGCCTCGGCTTCCTGCCGGGCACGCTGGCCGACAAGGTGAACCCCTACCTGCGGCCGCTCTACGACGCCCTCCACGACATGATGGACTACGACAAGGCGGCGCGCTGGATCGAGCGCGGCGTGATCGAGGTGGCGCCCCTCGCCTTCATGCGCGGGCGGACGCTGAACGACTCCTTCGTGATCCTCGACGAGGCGCAGAACACCACCGCGGAGCAGATGAAGATGTTCCTGACGCGCCTCGGCTTCGACTCGAAGGCCGTGGTGACGGGCGACGTGACGCAGATCGACCTGCCGCCGGGCCAGCGCAGCGGCCTGGTCGAGGCGCTGCGCATCCTCGAGGGCGTCGAAGGCATCGGCTTCATGCGCTTCACCGAGGCCGACGTCGTGCGCCATCCCCTGGTGCAGTCGATCATCCGCGCCTACGAGCGCGAGGACGCCAAGCGGCCGCCGGAGCCGTCGGCCACGCCCGACGGCGAATGACCGTGCGGCTCTCGGGCCCGCGGCGGCGGGGCATCCCCGCGCCCGATCGCCGGCGCCTGCGCCGTCGCGCCGCGCGGCTGCTCGAGACGCTGGGCTGCGGCGACGCCGAGCTCTCCGTGGCGCTCGCGGACGACCCCGCGATCGCCGCGCTGAACGAGCGCTACCGCGGCAAGGTCGGCCCGACCGACGTGCTCTCGTTCTCGCTGCTCGAGGGTGCGCATGCGGCGCGGCGCGGGGCGCTGCTCGGCGACGTCGTGCTCGGCGTCGAAGTCGCCGCGCGCCAGGCCGCCCGGGCGCGGTGCTCCCTCGACGACGAGCTGGCCCGCCTGCTGATCCACGGCGTGCTGCACCTGCTGGGGCACGACCACCAGCAGCCGGCGGAGCGCGCGCGCATGCGCCGGGAGGAGCGGCGCCTGTGGGCGTCCCTCGACGCGTGACGGGACGCACCCGGGCCGCCTGGCTCGCCGCCTACGCGCTGCTCACGTTCCTCGCGTTTCCGCATCCGCTGGGCGAGCGCGTGGTCGACCTCGGCACGCCCCTCGGCTTCCTGGCGCCCGGGGCGTTCTGGCTGGGGCTGCGCGGCCTGGCCCCCCGCCGCGCAGCGGGCGCGGGCTTCGTCGCCGGGCTCGCGGCGCACGCCGCCGTGCTCCACTGGATCTACGTCGTCACCGTCGTCTACGGCCACGCCTGGCCGCCCTTCGGCGTGGTGGCGGTGCTCGGCCTCGCGGCCTGGATCGCGGCCTTCAGCGCCCTGCTCGGCGGCGCCAGCGCCTGGCTGGCGGCGCGCGGGGTGGCGAGCCCGTTCGCGCTGGCGGCGCTCTGGACCGCGCTCGAGCACCTGCGCTCGTTCGCGATGACCGGATTTCCCTGGGCGACGCTCGGCTACGCGCTGCATGCCGACCGCTGGCTGATGGCGCTGGCCCCGTGGACCGGCGTCTACGGGCTGTGCTTCGCGGCGGCGCTCGGCGGGGCGTCGCTCGCCGCGGGGATCGCGGGCCGGCGCCGCGCCGCGGCGGCGGGACTGCTCGGGCTGGCGGCGCTCCACGGCCTGGGGGCGGCCCTCGGCGCCGTGCGCCCGGAGCTCTCCTCTACGCCGCTGCGTGTCGCGGTGCTGCAGGGAAACATCGACCAGGGCGCGAAATGGTCTCCCGCCTGGGCGGAGCGCACGCTCGCCATCTACGAGGAGCTGACGCGCAGCGCGGTGGCGCGCGGGGCGCGGCTCGTGGTCTGGCCGGAGACCGCCGTGCCCGGCTCGCCGGACGCGGACCTCGCGCTCCGCGAGCGGCTGGCCACCCTGGCGCGCGAGCAGCAGGCGACCCTGGTGGTGGGGGCGGTAGGCCTCGCGGGCTACGACGCCGTCCGGCGCACGGCGAGCGAGGCGGTCCGCTACTTCGACAGCGCCTACGCGATCGATCCGCAGCGCGGCGAGCTCGAGCGCTACGACAAGACCCACCTGGTCCCGTTCGGCGAGTACGTGCCCCTGCGCGAGCTGCTCGGCCGCTTCGTGGGCGCCGTCGCCACCGGGATCGCGAGCGCCGACGTCACGCCGGGGCCGGCGCCCCGCAGCGTGCTCCTGCCGGGCCTGATCGGCGACGGCGAAGAGCTGCCCGTGGGGATCCCGATCTGCTATGAACTGCTATTCCCGGACCTGATGCGGCGCTTCGCCGGAGATGGGGCGCGGGTGCTGCTCGCCATCACCAACGATGCCTGGTACGGGCGCACGGGCGCGCCCTACCAGTTCCTGGTGATGACGGCGGTGCGCGCGGCCGAGAGCGGGCGCTGGATCGCGCGGGCGGCGAACACCGGCGTCTCGGCGCTGATCGACGACGAGGGCAGGGTGCGGGCACGAACGCGAATCTTCGAGCGGGGCCTGCTGGTGGAAGACATCGAGATCGCGGCAGCCGGGAGCGAGGACACCTTCTACGTGCGCCACGGCGACGTGTTCGCCGCGGCGTGCTGGGCCGCCGCCGGCGCGACCGCGCTGCTCGCCCGCCTCCGGCCGCGCGCGGGAGCGCGCCCGTGAGCGAGTCTCCGTCCGCCGTCGCTCCCGACCCCACGGAGCTCGCCGAGCGCGTGCACAAGCTGCGCGCCCGCTTCGGCGAGTTCCGGGGGCGACTTTGACGAGGAGTCCCTCCGCCAGCGCAGCGACGAGCTGGGCCGCGAAGCGGGTCGCCCGGACCTCTGGGAGGACCGCGAGCGGGCCGAGCGCGTGCTGCGCGAGCAGCGCCAGGTCGAGCGGGAGCTCGAGCTGTTCCGCCGCCTGAGCGAAGCCGTCGACGACACCGAAGTGCTGCTCCAGCTCGCGGCGGAGGAGGGCGACGACGAGACCCTGCGCGAGGCCGCCGGGCGCCTCGGCCAGGCCGAGCGGGAGCTCGAGGACGCCGAGCTCCAGCGGCTGCTCGGGGGCGAGCACGACGCCGCCAACGGCATCGTCTCGATCAACGCGGGAGCCGGCGGCACGGACGCGGCCGACTGGGCCGAGATGCTGCTGCGCATGTACCTGCGCTGGGCCGAGCGGCACGGCTACAAGGCCGAGATCCTCGACTTCCAGGCCGCCGAGGAGGCCGGCGTGCGCAGCGTGACGTTCACCTTGAGCGGCGAGTACGCCTACGGCTACCTGAAGGCGGAGGAGGGCGTGCACCGGCTGGTGCGGATCTCGCCCTTCGACTCGCAGCACCGCCGCCACACCGCCTTCGCGAGCGTCACGGTCTACCCGGAGCTCGACGACTCGATCGACATCGAGATCGAGGACAAGGACCTGCGCGTGGACACCTACCGGGCCGGCGGCGCGGGCGGCCAGCACGTCAACAAGACCGACTCCGCGGTGCGCCTCACCCACCTGCCGACGGGCATCGTGGTGCAGTGCCAGAGCGAGCGCTCCCAGCACAAGAACCGCTCGCAGGCGATGAAGGTGCTGCGGGCGCGCCTCTACGAGCGCGCGCGCCGCGAGCAGGAAGAGAGGCTCGCCGCCCTGCGCGGCGACCAGAAGGAGATCGGCTTCGGCAGCCAGATCCGCTCCTACACCTTGCACCCGGCCCAGCGGGTCAAGGACCACCGCACGCTCGTCGAGGTCGGCAACGCGGCCGGCGTGCTCGACGGCGACATCGACCGCTTCGTGCGCGCCACCCTGCTGCAACGCGCGTCGGGCGGCCCGGCGGCCGGGAGCGAACGTGAGTGAGCAGGAGCGCGAGAGCCGGCGCGCGCGCCTCGCGGCGCTGCGCGCCGCGGGCGTCGACGCCTACCCGCCGCGGGTGGAGCCCTTCGCGCCGATCCCGGAGGTGCGGCGCCTCCACGACGCCAAGGACGGCGCCGCCCTGGAGGCCGAGGCCGTCGCGCTGGCGGTGGTGGGGCGGGTGTTGGCGGCGCGCTCGTTCGGGAAGCTGCTGTTCCTGACCCTCGCCCAGGGCGACGCCACCCTGCAGGTGACCGTCCGCAAGGGCGTGGCGGGCGACGCGGTCTTCGCCTTCGCGCGCGAGGTCGACGTGGGCGACTTCGTGCGCGCCGAGGGCGTGCTGTGGCGCACCCAGAAGGGCGAGCTCAGCGTCGACGCCCGAGCCCTCTCGCTGCTCGCCAAGAGCCTGCGCCCGCTGCCCGAGAAGTGGCACGGCCTGCAGGACGTCGAGGCGCGCTATCGCCAGCGCTATCTCGACCTGATCGTCAACGAGCGCGCGCGCAGCGTCGCGCGCACGCGCTCGCGCGCCATCACCGCCATGCGCGGCTTCCTCGACGGCGAGGGCTTCCTGGAGGTGGAGACGCCCGTCCTGCAGCCTCTCTACGGCGGCGCCTCCGCGCGACCCTTCGTCACCCACTACAACGTCTACGACCAGGACGTGTTCCTGCGCATCTCCGACGAGCTCTACCTGAAGCGCCTGGTGATCGGCGGGCTCGACCGCGTCTACGAGATCGGCCGCGACTTCCGCAACGAAGGCGTGGACCGCAAGCGCAACCCCGAGTTCACCATGATGGAGTGCTACCAGGCCTACGCCGACTACGGCGACATGATGAGCCTGGTGCAGCGCCTCTTGCAGCACGTGGCCCGGGAGGTGGCGGGCGGCCTCGAGATCGCCTTCCGGGACCAGAAGATCGATTTCTCGGGCGAGGCCTGGCCCCGACTGCCGCTCTGCGAGGCGATCCAGCGCGAGACCGGAGTCGACGTGCTCGCGGCCCCGGATCTCGACGGCCTGCGCGAGGCCGTGCGCCGCGCCGGCCTGGAGCCGGGCGACGCCCCGACCTGGGGCCAGCTCGTCGACCAGATCTTCAGCGACCACGTCGAGCCGAAGCTGGTGCAGCCCACCTTCCTGACGGACTACCCCGTCGATCTCTCGCCCCTCGCCAAGCGCTCGGCGCGGGATCCGCGGCTGGTCGAGCGCTTCGAGCTGTTCGTGGCGGGCATGGAGCTGGCCAACGCCTTCAGCGAGCTGAACGACCCCGAGGACCAGCGCGCGCGCTTCGACGAGCAGCGGCGCGCGGCGGCCGCCGGCGACGCCGAAGCCCAGCCCCTCGACGAGGACTTCCTGGTGGCTCTCGAGCACGGCATGCCGCCGACCGGGGGGCTCGGCCTGGGCGTCGACCGCGTGGTGATGCTGCTCTGCGACGCCGCGCACCTGCGCGAGGTCCTGCTGTTCCCCTACATGCGCCCGGAGCGCACGTGACGGCGGCCGCCCAGCAGCTCCTCGACCTGCTCTCCGCCGCCGGCGGCACCTTCGCGCTCTCGTTCCTGGTCGCCCTCGTGCTCGGCATCTGCGTGCTGACGCTGCTCTTCCTGGGCTCCGCCGTGGTGGTGCTGGAGCGTTTCGCGCGCAGCGCGCGGCGGCCGGGCAGCGTGGCGCTGGCCAGCGCCGGCTGGGCGCTGCTGCTGGCGCCGTTGGTGCTCGCGGCGTTCCGGCCCGAGGTCGAGGCCGAGCCCCTGGCGGACCGGCTGCGCGCCTTCGGCGTGGCCGCCGGCCTCGCCCTGCTGGCGATCGGGGTGGTGGAGGGCCTGGTCGCGCTGCTGCTGCGCCAGGTCCCCGGGCGGATCCTCGCGCGCAGCGGGACGCTGCTGCTCGGAGTCGGCTACGCGATGCTGGTGGGCGGCGTCGACGCCCTCGGTTATGCCGCCGCCCCGGCCGCGGTGGCCGCGGCGATCGCGCTCGCGCTCGGCCTGCGGCGCCGCGCGCGCGGAGGCGCGCTCGGAGAGGCCGAGCGCCTGGTGCGCTGGCTGGCGGCGGTGCTGGCGGCGGGCAGCCTGCTCCCGCTCGCGCTGGCGGAGCCGAGCCCCGATCTCGCCGGCGGCGGGCTCGCGCTGCTGGCGCTCTTCAGCGGGGCGGTGGTGCTCGGCCTGCTGCCGCTCGCGACGGCCGGCTTCCTCGAGATGCGCGGCACGGTCGAGTGGTTCGTGGCCACGCGCTACCTGTTCGCGAAGCGGCGCCAGACCTTCATCTCGGTGATCACGCTGATCTGCGTCGCCGGGGTCGCCGCGGGCGTCTGGCTGATCATCACCGTGCTCTCGGTGATGAACGGCTTCGAGCGCACCTGGCGCGAGGAGATCATCGGAAACCGCGCGCACTTCACCATCCACGCCGCGGGCGGGCCGATCCGCAATTACGCGGAGGTGCTAGCCAAGGTCGACGGCGTGCCCGGCGTGATCGGGGCGACGCCCTACGTCGACGGCGAGGGCATGGTGCGCGGCGAGCGCGGCGAGGTGCTGGCGGTGCGGGTGCGCGGCATCGACCCGGACCGGATCGTGAGCGTCACCGACCTGCGCGAGGATCTGCGCCCCGGCTCGGAAGGCGCCCTCGACGAGCTGCGCGCCGGCAACGGCGACGGGCGCGATCCCGGCATCATCGTGGGCAGCGAGCTGGCCAACCACCTCGGGCTGCGCGGCGGCGACGCGCTCACCTTGATCTCGCCGTTCGGCGGCCCGCCGACCCCGCTCGGGCCGGGGCCGCGCCTCAAGCGCTTCCGCGTGGTGGGCGTGTTCCAGTCGAGCTTCTTCCAGTACGACGAGGTCTACACCTACACCAGCCTGGCGGCCGCCCAGGACTTCCGGCGCGCCGGCGACGTCGCCCACGGCATCGAGGTGCGCACCACCGACTTCTACCGCTCGCGGCGGGTGGCGGCGCAGGTGCGCGCGGCGCTCGACGACGGCGCGTTCTTCACCCGGGACTGGAAGGACTTCTTCCCCGCCTTCTTCCAGGCTCTGAAGACCGAGCGCGTGATGATGTTCGTGCTGCTCACCATGATCATGGTGGTGGCGGCCTTCGCCATCGTGGTCACGCTGATCATGATGATCATGGAGAAGTCGAGCGACATCGCCATCCTGAAGACGATGGGCGCGAGCGACGCGACGATCGAGCGGGTGTTCGCCATCGAGGGCACCTTGATCGGGCTGCTGGGCACGCTGCTGGGCGTGGTGGCGGGCATCGCGGTGACCACCCAGCTCGCCTGGGTGCAGCGCCAGATCGAGGGCCTGACGGGCATCGACACGCTGCCGGCCACCATCTACCAGTTCTCGACGTTGCCCTGGGAGATCGACCCGCTGCAGGTCGCCGTGGTGGTGGCGATCGCGATGGTCCTCGCCCTCGGCGCCACCTTGCTGCCGAGCCGGCACGGCGCGAGCCTCGATCCCGCCGAAGCGCTCCGCTACGAGTAGGCGATGGACGCGCCCACCCCGCTGCTCGAGGTGACCGGCCTCCAGAAGTCGTTCGCGACCGGGGAGGGCGCCATCGAGGTGCTCCGCGACCTCGAGCTCTGCGTCGGCCGCGGCGAGATGGTCGCGATCCTCGGCGAGTCGGGCGTCGGCAAGTCGACCCTGCTGCACGTGCTCGGCACCCTCGACCATCCGAGCGCGGGCAGCGTGCGCTTCGAGGGGCGCGACCTGTTCGCCGAGCCACCCGACGCGCTGGCGCGCTTCCGCAACGAGTGCCTCGGCTTCGTGTTCCAGTTCCATCACCTGCTGCCCGAGTTCAGCGCGGTGGAGAACGTCATGATGCCCGGCCTGCTGCGCGGGCTCGCGCCGGGCGAGGTGCGCCCGCGCGCGGAGGCGATCCTCGAGGAGGTCGGTCTCGCGGCGCGGCTGCGCCACCCGGTGGGCAAGCTCTCCGGCGGCGAGCGGCAGCGGGTCGCGGTCGCGCGCGCGCTCGTGCTCGACCCGCTGCTGGTGCTGGCGGACGAGCCGACCGGGAACCTCGACCCCGACACCGGTCGCCGGGTGGCCGACCTGCTGCTCGCGCTGAACCGCAACCGCGGCGCCGCCCTGGTGGTGGTGACCCACAGCCTCGAGCTGGCCGCGCGGCTCGGCCGCGCCGTGCGTCTGGTGGATGGCCGGCTGCGGCCCGAGGATCCGGGCCGGCCCGCGCCGCACACCGATCCGAAGAGTTCGGCATAACCTTACGGTTTTTCGAGGGAAAGCTCGCAGCGGACTCTGTTGCCTCCGCCGCACCCGTCCCGTAGAATGCCGGCCGTCGAGACGGGCGCCGTCGGGGCGGGGGGAGCGCGCCCACGCCGACGCCCGCGATCTCCGGTGGCGCCCCCGCTCTCCGGAGCTCGCAGGAGTGGCGGTGGAGCGTGTGACGCGACGACCCTGGCTCGTGGCCGCTTGCCTCGTCTCGTTGCTCGCCGCTCCGCCCGCGCCGGCCCAGCCGGCCGCCGGCCCGCCCCCGGACGCCCGGAACGTCGCGGTGCTGCCGTTCCAGGTGAACAGCGCGAGGCCCCTCGGCTACCTGGAGACCTCCCTCGCGGACCTGCTGATGACGCGGCTCGAAGCGAGCGGGCAGGTGCGCGTGCTGGAGTCCCAGGCGGTGCGCGAGAGCGTGGTGGCCCACGCCGGCGAGCGCAGCGACGCCACCGTCCGCCGCATGGCGCGGGAGCTCGGCGCCGACCAGGTGGTGGCCGGCAGCCTCACCGAGCTGGCCGGACGCTACAGCCTCGACGTCAAGGTGGTGCCCCGCGAGGCCGGCGGCGCCACGCGCACGCTGGTGTTCACCGCGGAGAGCGAGCAGGAGCTGCTCGACCGCGTGAACGAGCTGGCCGACCGCGTGCTCGACGTCGCGGGAGGCGCGTCGCCGCGGGCGGTCGTGTCCGACGTGCACGTGCTGGGCGTCTCCGACGAGCTCGCCGCCGAGCTCCCCAAGCGCCTGCGCCTGCGCAAGGGCGTGTCCTACGAGAGCGCCGCCGCCCGCGAGGACCTGCGCACCCTGCGCGAGGTCCCGGGCATCGCCGCCGCCGACGTCGAGACCGAGCGCACCGGCGACGGCGTCGTGGTGGTCTACCGGCTGGTCCCGAAGGAGCGGCTGATCCCCGAGACGGTGCTCGAGAAGGCCGACGACCGGGTGAGCGAGATCCGCGTGCGCGGCAACCGCCGCATCGAGGCCAACGCCATCAAGGCGCGCGTGGCCACCAAGCCGGGCCAGCCCTTCAACCCCGCCCTGGTCGCCGCCGACGTGCGCGAGGTCTACGCGCTCGGCTTCTTCCGGAACGTGCGCGTGCTGACCGAGCCCGGCGCCGGCGGGCGGGTGCTGGTCTTCGAGGTCGAGGAGAACCCGGTGGTCCGCCAGGTCACCGTGACCGGCAACGAGGCCCTCGAGGGCGACAAGATCCGCGACACGCTGACCCTCACCACCGGCTCGACCCTCGACTACCCGCTGCTCTTCGAGAACCGCGAGCGCATCAAGTCCCTGTACCGCGCCGAGGGCTACTACCTGGCGCGCGTGACCTACCAGATCGAGGAGATCTCGGGCGACGCCGTCTCGATCCACTTCGAGGTCGCCGAGGGCGAGAAGCTGCCGCTCGACCAGATCGAGTTCTCGGGCAACGAGCACTTCGACCAGGAGAAGCTGGAGGACAGCCTCAAGACCCGGCGCCGGCGCTGGTACTCGATCGTCACCAAGTACCTCGACAAGAGCGGCACGTACTCGGAGCCCGTGTTCGTCCAGGACCTGCAGAAGGTCAGCGAGATGTACATGAACGACGGCTTCCTGCAGGTGGAGGTCGGCGACCCGGACGTGTCGGTGGTGAAGGACGACGACGGAGAGGACGCGCTGCTGGTGCGCGTCTCGATCGAGGAGGGCAAGCGCTTCGACGTCGGGAAGGTCGACGTGGCGGGCGACCCCTCGATCGACCTCGACGCCCTGCGCGAGCGCGTGCGCTTGAAGGAGGGCGAGGTCTTCAACCGCTCCAGCCTGACCGCAGACGTCGAGGACCTGGAGCGCTACTACACCGACCGCGGCTTCTTCTACGCCAGCATCAGCCCGCGCACGCAGCTCAACGAGGACCTCACCGTCGACGTCACCTTCGACGTCCAGAAGGGCGAGCTGCACTTCATCCGCGAGATCGACGTCTCGGGCAACACCGCCACGCGCGACCCGGTGGTGCGGCGCGAGATGCGGGTCGTCGAGGGCCAGCTCTACTCCGCGCGCTCGGTGAACCGCAGCAAGGACCGCGTCAAGCGGCTCGGCTTCTTCGAGGACGTCGAGTTCGAGGCCAAGCCGACCGACTACCAGGAGCAGCTCGACCTCGACGTCAAGGTCGTGGAGCGGCCGACCGGCTCGCTCTCCTTCGGCGTCGGCTTCTCGACCCAGGACCGGCTGGTGCTCTCCGGCTCGGTCTCCCAGGCGAACCTGTTCGGCCGCGGCTACGGGGTGACCGCGGTGGTCGACTACGGCGATCGCAACAGCCGGTTCTACCTCTCCTTCTATGACCCCTACCTGTTCGGCTCCGAGTGGAGCCTGCGCAGCACGATCTTCCGCACCGACCTCGAGTACATCGACTTCGAGCAGACCGAGACCGGCGTCGAGTTCGGCCTCGGCCACGACCTGAACGAGGAAGGCACCTCGCGGGGTCAGCTGCGCTACAGCTTCGCCACGCGCGACATCGAGCGCCTCACCACCGAGAACGCGGCCGCGATGATCTTCCGCGAGCTGCTCTCCGACGAGAACAGCTCCAGCCTGATCGGCGTCTCCTGGGTCTCCGACACGCGCGACGACCTGGTCGCTCCCACCTCCGGCCACGTCTACGGCGCCAACCTCGAGTTCTCGGGGCTGGGCGGCTTCTCGAAGTTCGCGCGGCTCGAGGGGCGCGCCCTCTGGTTCAAGAAGCCCCCGGGCTGGCTGCCCACCTGGTTCCCGTTCCGCGACAGCTCGAGCTTCGTGTTCGGCGTGCGCGCGGGCTACACGCTTCCGTTCAACAGCGTCTCCGACTACTCCTTCGACGTGCCGAACCTGCCGACCGCGCCGGGCAGCGAGGTGCAGCCCCTGCAGGACATCGACACGGACCTCGAGCTGCCGCTCTCCGAGCGCTACTTCCTGGGCGGCCTCGGCAACTTCCAGCTGCGCGGCTACCGCGCGCGCTCGGTCGGCCCGCGCCGCGCGCTGCTGCAGCGCACCGGCCTGTTCGGCTCGGGCTCGTTCTTCTTCCCGGTGGGCCGCCAGTTCGCCTTCGACGCGGAGACCGGCGCCCCGGACGCCTTCTGCGACGACCGGCCGCGCTTCGGCAACCAGGGCGACGGCGACGGCCGCTGCAACAGCCTCTACGACAACGACATCGACGACTTCGAGGACCTCGACGAGACCGACGTGATCGGCGGCAACAAGTTCTTCTCCGGCACCTTCGAGTACCGCTTCCCGGTCTCGCGCGAGCTGGGCCTGGTGGGCATCGTGTTCCTCGACTTCGGCAACGCCTTCGCCGAGGACCAGAGCCTGTTCGACGTCGGGGACTGGCGCTACGGGGCGGGCATCGGCGCGCTCTGGTTCTCGCCGTTCGGACCGCTGCAGGCGTTCGTCGGCTTCCCGCTCAACAAGCTCGAGGTCGAGGACAGCACCACCTTCGAGTTCTCCGTCGGCGGCACGGCGTACTAGCGCGCCCTCCGACCTCACCTTCGCACCAAGCGATTTGCACCCAAGAGAGGATGGACGAGACATGACGCGCGAACGAAAGCTCCTGCTGGCGGGCGGGCTGGCCCTGCTGCTGGCGTGGACGACCGGGGCCCAGGACGAGCCGATCAAGGTCGGCATCGTCGATCTCTCCCAGGCGATCAACGCCACCGAAGAGGGCAAGGCGGCCCGCGAGGAGCTGAACCGCAAGCAGCGCGACGCCCAGCAGCAGGTGCAGCCGCTGGTGGACCAGCACAAGACGCTCGAGGAGGAGATCAAGAACAAGCGCTACGTGCTCTCCGACGAGGCGTTGTTCGCCAAGCAGGCGGATCTGCTGGAGCTGCGCAACAAGATCGAGAGCAAGCTGAAGGAGCTCGAGGGCCAGCTCAAGATCGACAAGGGCCGCCTCGAGGCGCCGCTGATGACGAAGCTGCAGGAGATCGTGCAGGAGATCGGCAAGGAGCAGGGCTTCACGATCATCATGGACCGCTCGACGCCCGGCCTGGTCTACACGCGCGAGGCGCTCGACATCACCGACTCGGTGACCGCGCGGTTCAACAAGAAGAAGAGCTGAGCGGTTGGCGCGCATCCATCCCGCAGCCGTCGTCGAGCCCGGCGCCAAGCTGGCCGAGGACGTCGAGATCGGCGCCCAGGCCTACGTGGGCGCCGAGGTCGAGCTCGCCTCGGGCGTGGTGCTGCGCCCGCATGCCCACGTGACCGGGCGCACCACGATCGGCGAGGGCAGCCGGGTGTTCCCCTTCGCGGTGCTCGGCGAGGAGCCGCAGGACCACAGCTTCTCGGGGGAGAGCACCGAGCTCGTGATCGGCAGGCGCACGACCATCCGCGAGCACGCGGTGATCCACGTCGGAACGCGCAAGGGCGGTGGTTGCACGCGCATCGGCGACGACACCATGGTGATGAACGGCGTGCACATCGGTCACGACGGGCAAGTCGGCTCCCACGTGATCATCGCCAGCCTGTGCGCCATCGCCGGTCACGTGCGGATCGAGGACTACGCGGTGGTGGGTGGTCTGACCGGGATCCACCAGTTCGCGCGGGTCGGCGAGTCCGCGATGGTCGCGGCGACCTCCGCGGTCTCGCAGGACGTGCCGCCCTTCGCGCTGGTGGCCGGCGACCGCGCCCGGCTCTCGGGCCTGAACGTGGTGGGCCTGCGGCGGCGCGGCTTCCCGCCCGAGACCCGCCGCCAGCTGCATCACGCCTACCACCTCGTGTTCCACTCGAAGCTGCGGTTCGCCGCCGCCGCCGAGCGGGTCCGCGCCGAGATCCAGGGCTGCCCCGAGGTCGAGCGGCTGCTGCGCTTCCTGGAGACCTCGGAGCGGGGCTTCGTCCGGTAGGCCCGTGGCCGCCCCCCTCGGCCTGATCGCCGGCTGCGGCCGGCTGCCCATCGAGCTGGCGCGCAGCGCGCGCCGCCGGGGTCAGCCCGTCGTCGCGGTCGCGCTGGAGGGCTTCGCCGAGGAGGATCTCGGCGAGAGCGTCGACGAGCTCGCCTCGCTGCCCCTCGGCCAGCTCACCCGGCACTTCGCCTTCCTGCGCGAGCGCGGCGTGAAGCAGGTGGTGCTGGCGGGGAAGGTGCCGAAGCGCGTCCTCTACGCGGAGCCGGGCCGGGTGCGTCCCGACGCGCGGGCCACGGCGCTGCTCGCGTCGCTCGTCGACCGCAAGGACGACTCGATCCTGCTGGCGTTCGCGGGGGCCCTCGAGGCGGAGGGGTTCGAGCTGCTCGCCCAGTCCGAGCTCGCGCCCGAGCTGCTCGCCGCGGAGGGTCCGCTCGGCGCGCGGCGACCCTCCCCCGAGCAGCTCGCGGACCTCGCCTTCGGCTGGCCGATCGCGAAGGCTCTCGGAGCGCTCGACGTCGGCCAGACCGTGGTGGTCGAGGCGCGTGCGGTGATGGCCCTCGAGGCGATCGAGGGCACCGACGAGGCGATCCGGCGCGGGACGTCGCTGGGCCGCGGGGGCGCCTGCGTCGTCAAGGTGGCGAAGCCCCAGCAGGACGCGCGCTTCGACGTGCCCACGGTGGGCCTCGACACCGTGCGCGCGCTCGCCGCCGGGCGCGGAGCGCTGCTGGCGGTGGAGGCGGGCCGCACGCTGCTACTCCAGCGCGACGAGATGCTGCGCGAGGCGGACGCCGCCGGCATCGCCGTGCTCGGCGTCGACGGGCGGCGTCTGCCCGGAGGAGGGCCCCCGTGAGCGTCCCCCGCGTCGCGGTGATCGGCTGCGGCTACATGGGAAGCCTGCATGCCGCCAAGCTCGCGACCCTCGCCGTCGAGGGCGTGCTGCGCTTCGCCGGCGCGGCGGACCTCGATCCCGCGCGGGCGGAGGCGGCGGCGAAGCCCCACGGCGTGCCCGCCTACGGAGACTTCCGCCGTTTGCTCCCCCTCGCCGACGCCGCGGTGATCGCGGTGCCGACCGTGCGCCACTTCGACGTGGTGTCCGCGGCCCTCGAGGCGGGCCTCGACGTGCTGGTCGAGAAGCCGATCGCCGCCTCGCTGCCGGAAGCGGAGAAGCTGCTGGGGCTCGCGCGCGAGCGCGGGCGCATCGTCCAGGTCGGCCACCTCGAGTGGTTCAACGCCGCGGTCCAGAAGGTGCGCTCGTCGATCCGCCGGGCCCGCTTCGTCGAGGCGCATCGGATGGGCCCCTTCCCGGGCCGCGCCACGGACGTCGACGTGGTGCGCGACCTGATGATCCACGACCTCGACATCGTGCAGCGCCTGCTCGGCGAGGAGCCCGATCGCATCGACGCGATCGGGGTGCCGGTGCTCTCGGCGGAGGTGGACATCGCCAACGCGCGGCTCCACTACCCGAGCGGCTGCCAAGCGAACTTCACGGCGAGCCGCGTCTCGCCGACTCCGACCCGGAAGGTTCGCTTCTTCCAGCCCGACGGCTACTTCTCGATCGACTTCATCGCGCAGTCCGTGGTGATCGCCCGCCGCGTCAAGCACCCCGAGACCGGCGAGCGCTCGATCGACATCCAGACCCTGGAGATCGACCGCGGGGACGCGCTGCTCACGCAGCTCCGCGCGTTCTGCGAGGCCATCCGCACGCGCGAGGTGCCCGCCGGCGCGGGGAGCGAGGCGCTGGCCGCCCTGCGCACCGCGCTGCGGGTGGTCGCCGCGATGCCGCCCCTCGTGCTCCCCGATGAAGACGATCCTCCTCGTCGCGGGTGACGCGTCCGGCGAGCTCCACGCGGCGGCGCTCGCCCGGGAGCTGCGCGGGGCGCCGCCGCCGCTGCGCATGCTGGGCCTCGGCGGCGGCGAGATGGAGAAGGCCGGCGTCGAGATCCTCGTGCACCAGCGCGAGATCGCGATCGGCGGGCTGCTCGAGGTGGTGCGCGACGTCGGCAAGGTGGTCGCCGCCTGGCGACGCCTCGGGCGCGCGCTGGCCGAGAGCCGGCCGGACCTGGTGGTGCTCGTCGACTCGCCCGACTTCTGCATCCCCTTCGCGCGGCGCGTGCGGCGCGCCGGCATCCCGATCCTCTACTTCGTGAGCCCGCAGGTCTGGGCGTGGCGGCGCTACCGGATCCGCAAGCTCGCGCGGCGCGTGGATCGCATGGCGGCGATCTTCCCGTTCGAGCCGCGGGAGTACGCCGGCACCGGGCTGCCCGTGGAGTTCGTCGGCCATCCGCTCGTCGACCGCATCCCGCCCGCGAAGCCGGGCGATCGCGCCGAGGCGCGCCAGCGCCTGGGCCTGCCCGCGACCGATCCGCTGGTGGCGCTGCTGCCCGGCAGCCGGCGCAACGAGCTGCGCGCCTCGCTCCCCCTCCAGCTCGGCGCCGCGCAGCTCCTCTACCGCGAGGATCCGCGCCTCGGCTTCGCGCTCGCGCTGGCGCCGAGCCTGCCGCGCGAGGCGCTCGACGCGCAGCTCGCCGCCGAGCCGGCGGCGCGCGGGCTCCCGCTGCGCGTGTTCGAAGGCGCCACCTACGACGTGGTGCGCGCCGCCGACGTGGTGGTGACCAAGCCCGGGACGGCCACCGTCGAGATCGCCCTGCTGGGGACGCCGATGCTCGTCACGGCGCGCGCGAACGCGCTGACGGCCGCAGTCGCCCGCCGCGTGCTCCGCGTCCCCTCGCTCACCATGGTGAACCTGATCGCCGGAGAGCCGGTGGTGCCGGAGCTGCTGCAGGAGGCGGCGCGGCCCGAGCGCATCGCCGCGGGCGTGCGCGAGCTGCTGCGGGGGCCGGCGGGCGCGGCCCAGCGCAGCCGCCTCGCCGAGCTCCGCGGGCGCCTCGGCGGGGGCGGCGCGGCGCAGCGCGTGGCGGCGATCGTGCGGGAGATGCTGGATGGGACCGCTCGGTCATAGCGCCGCGGCGCTCGCGGCGGCGGCGGGGCTGCCGGTGGGCCTCGCGCTGCTCGCAGCCCGGCCCGCCTGGCGGGACGGCCTCGCCGAGCGGCTCGGCGCCCGGCCGCCCGCGCCCCCGGGCTGCGTGTGGGTGCACGGCTCCAGCGTCGGCGAGATCGGCGCCGCGACGCGCATCCTCGACGCCTTCGCCGCGCGGGGCGTGCCGCTCGCGGCGTCGGCGGCGACCGTCGCCGGGCGCGATCTGCTGCGCGCCACGCGCCCCGCCATCTCCTGCGGCCTCGCGCCCCTCGACCATCCCTGGAGCGTCGCGCGCGCCTTCCAGCGCGCGCCGGCGTCGCTGCTGACGCTGGTGGAGACGGAGCTCTGGCCCTGCTGGATCCTCGGGGCGCGCGAACGCGGAATCCCCTGCGCCATCGTCTCGGGCCGCATCTCGGACCGCAGCCTGCCGCGCTACCAGCGCGTGGCCTTCGCGCTGCGGCCGGTGCTGCGCGCGCTGGCCGCGATCGGCGCCCGCAGCGAACGGGACGCCGAGCGCTTCGTGGGGCTCGGCGCGCCCGCGGAGCGCGTCGAGGTGACCGGCGATCTGAAGCTCGACCCGGCGGCGGAGCCGCCGGCGCCGTCGCCCGAGCTGGCGGCGCTGCTCGGCGCGGTGCCGCTCGTGGTGGCGGGCAGCACCCACGAGGGGGAGGAGGACGCCGCGCTCGGCGCGCTGGCCGCCGCGCGCGAGGCGGGGCTGCCCGCCGCCCTCGCGCTGGCTCCGCGCCACCCCGCTCGCTTCGAAGCCGTGGCGCGCGCCGTGGAGGCGCGCGGCTTCCCCCTGCGCCGGCGCTCGCGCCTCGCGCCCGGCCCGCTGCGCAGCGGCGAGGTGCTGCTCGTCGACGGCATCGGCGAGCTCGCCGGCCTCTACGCGGGCGCCGCCCTCGCGTTCGTCGGAGGCTCGCTGACGCCGCGCGGGGGACACAATCTGGTGGAGCCGGCGCTGGTTGGGCGGGCCCCGGTGTTCGGCCCGGACACGGCGAACGGCCGCGACGTCGCGGAGCTGCTGCTGGCGGCGGGGGCGGCGCGCCGGATCGCGGACGCCGGCGAGCTGGCGCGCTGCGTGGTGGAGGCGCTGCGCGATCCCGCCGCGCAGGCCGCGGCCGGCCGGCGCGCGGCCGCGGCGCTCGCGCCGCATCGGGGCGCGACCGAGCGCAGCGTCTCGCTGCTCGAGCGTGTGCGGGCGGCGCGCCGCCCCGGCGGCGCCTGATGCGGGCGCCGGCTTGGCTGAACGCGCGCGACGAGACGCCGGCGCGGCGCCTGGCGCTGCTCCCGGTCGCCGCGCTCGCGCTGCTCTACGGCGCCGGCGCGCGGACCCACCGCGCCCTCTACCGGGCCGGCTGGCTGCGGGCGCAGCGGCTGCCCTGTGCGGTGGTGAGCGTCGGCAGCCTCGCCGCCGGAGGCTCGGGCAAGACGCCGCTGGCCGCCTGGCTGGCGGCGGGCCTCCGCGAAGCCGGCGTCGCCGTCGCCCTCGCCAGCCGGGGCTACGGGCGCCGCGCCGCGGGCTCCGCCGAGGTCGTCTCCGACGGGAACACGATCCTGTGTGGCCCCGACCGCGCCGGCGACGAGCCCTTGCTGCTGGCGGCCCACGCGCCCGGGGTTCCGGTGGTGGTGGCCCGCGACCGCGGCGAGGCCGGCCGGCTGGCGCTGCAGCGCTTCGGCAGCGAGCTGCTGGTGCTCGACGATGGCTTCCAACACCACCGGCTGCAGCGCGACCTCGAGCTGGTGGTGGTCGACGGCGCGGTCGGCCTCGGCAACGGCTGGACGCTGCCGCGCGGCCCCCTGCGCGAGCCGCCGGCGGCCCTGGCGCTGGCCGACGCGGTGGTGGTGATGGACGGCCCGCTGTGCCCGGCGGACGAGGCGCGGATCGCCGCCCTGGCGCCCCGGGCGGAGCGCTTCGCGGCCCGACGCGCGCCGCGCGGCCTGCGGCGGCTGGCGGGCGAAGGCGCGGAGCCGCCCGGGCTGCTGCAGGGCAAGACGGTCGGCATGCTCTGCGGGATCGCGCGGCCCGCGTCGTTTCGCCGCACCCTCGAGAGCCTCGGCGCGCGCGTCGTCGAGGAGCGGGTGTTCGGCGATCACCACGCCTATCGCCCGGCGGACCTCGCCGGGCTCGGCGCGCGGACGCCGCTCTGGGTCACGACGGAGAAGGACGCGGTGAAGCTCGATCCCGACTGGGCGCCGGCCGCGGACCTGCGCGTACTCGAGCTGGCCGTCGAGGGCGGCGAAGGCCTCGTCGAGTTCGTGCGGGCCCGGCTGGCTCAGCGGCGCCGCGAGGCGCGATAGCCGACCCGGTGGAGCTCCACCTTGCGGAGCTCCGCGGGCACGCGGCGCCACATCGCGGCGCGCAGCCGGCGGTCGTCGCCGCAGTACGCCGCGAAGAAGCGCGCGCAGCCGCGCGGGCCGACGCGCGCGAGCAGCCCCCGCTTCACGAGGGAGCGGAACAGCCTCATCAGCTCGGACATGCGCTCGGCGGGCGTCGGGTCGCTGGCGATGCGGGCCTTGTCGAGGTCGATCACCAGGCACTCGGTGGCCGCGCCGTGCTCCCGGAGCAGCAGGTTCTTGACGTGGAGGTCCGCGTGGCGGCCCCCGGCGTCGTGGAATCGGCGCACCGCCCCGCCGGCGGCCACCGCGGCGCGCAGCATGCGCCCGCGCTCCGGCGCGCCCGCCAGCAGCTCCGCGGCGTCGACGGTCTGCTCCTCGAAGACGGTTCCCACCGCGCAGGCGCGCAGCGGCCCCAGCCTGCGCCGCGCCAGCACCAGCGCCGGCCGCGGGACCGGCACGCCGGCGTCCCGCAGGCGCTGCGTCACCGCGAGCTCGCTGACCGGGCGCGAGATGCCCAGGAACCCGCCTCCGAGCAGGGGCCCGAGCACTCCGCCGTGGAGCAGGCGGCGCAGGTGCAGCCGCGGCGCGCCGGGCCCGAGGGACAGCAGCGCCGTCGGTGCGCGGCCGTGGCCGGCGGGCGCCGCGAAGGCGCGTTCGAGCGCGCCGTCGTCGAGGAGCCCCTGGGAGAGGGCCGCCTGCTCGAGCTCCGCGTCCACGATCAGCTCGAGCCCGCCCCGCCGCAGGTGCCGGAAGCCGCGCGGGGCCTCGCGCGCCATCGCGCTCAGAGCTCGGCGCGCCGCGCCCGCAGCAGCAGGGGGATGGCCATCGCCCCGAACACGAGGTTGGGGATCCAGAGGGCGACGCCCGCTCCCAGCGTGCCCTCCTCGGCCAGGAAGGTCCCGAAGGAGAGCAGCGCGTAGTAGGAGAACACCAGGCCGATGCAGAGCAGCATGCCGAGGGATCGCGCGCCGCGGGCGCGCCGGATGCCCAGCGGAACGCCCAGCAGCGCGAACAGCACGGGAGCCAGCGGCAGCGCGAGCCGCCGGTGGTACTGGATGGTGTAGCGCTCCGGCGTCTTCACGCGCAGGCACTCGGGCGGCTTGCCCCCGCTCACCGCGAACTGGTCGATGACCTCGCGGATGCGGGCGGAGGTCATCTCCTGGGGCCGCTCGTTGCACGGCCCGCCCCCGATCATCTCCTCGACGTCGAAGCTGTAGTCGAAGCTCTGGAAAGCGATGCGCCGGTAGTCGTCCTCCTTCGGGTCGGGCGACTCGAAGTGGATGTCGCCTTCCTCGAGGATGAGGTGAGCCTTGGCGACCTCGGGCTCGAGCTGGAAGCGCGCGCGCGAGGCCACCACGGTGAAGGCGCGCGTCGCCTCGCTGCGGTCCGACAGCATCACGCCGCTCAGCACGTTGGTCTCCGGATCCCGCGCGTCCACGAAGAGCAGGCGCAGGCCCTCGCGGTCGAGGCGGCGGAAGGTGCCGGGCTCCACGATCGCTCCGCGCGTCGCGACGTCGGCCGCCACCTCGCGGAGCCGCGTGCGGGCGTGGGGCTCGACCACCGCCAGCAGCCAGGCGGTGGCGGCGGAGACGACCAGGGCGATCACCAGGAACGGCACCAGGAACTGGCCCAGGCTGAGCCCCAGGGCGCGCATGGCGGTCAGCTCCGAGTCCGCCGAGAGGCGGCCCACCGAGACCAGCACGCCGAACAGGAACGCCACCGGCACCGCGTAGGCGGAGAGCATCGCCACGAGCGCGCCGAGGATCGCCAGGACGTCGCGGGTCTCGAGCCCCGCGGAGGCGAAGCCCGCGAGCTGGCGCAGGGCGTTCTGCGTGAACAGGATCGCGCCCACGCCCAGGAAGCCGAGCGCGGCGTACTGCACGACCTCGCGGGCCGCGTAGAGGGTCAGGATGCGGGGGAACCGCATGGGCGGGTATCCTACCGGCCCACCCCCAAAGGTCGACCCCCTGGCGCGAGGCCCGCGATCGTCCGTTGCCTGAACCCGTTGCCCGGCCCTCCCGACGCCGATCGCATCCTGGTGGTGCGCCTCGGCGCGGTGGGCGACGTGGTGCGGACCCTTCCGGCGGTCTCGGCGCTCCGCGCCGCGTACCCGGGCTCCCACCTCGCGTGGCTCGTGGAGCGCTCCTCCGCGAGCCTGCTGCGCGCCCAGCCCTGGATCGACGAGGTGATCGAGTTTCCGCGCGAGGAGCTGCGCGAGGCTCTGCGGGGCGGCCGGCTCGCGAGGGCCGCGCGCACCGCGCGGAGCTTCGCCCGCGAGCTGCGGCGGCGGCGCTTCGAGCTGGTCGTCGACTTCCACTCGATCCTGAAGAGCGGCGTGCTGGCGGCGCTGAGCGGCGCCCCCCGCCGCGCCGGCTACGCGCGGCCCTACGGCCGCGAGCTCGGCTGGTGGTTCGCGACGGCGCGCGCCGAGCTGTGGCCGCCGCGCGCCAGCCGCTTCGAGCGCAACGACGCGCTGGTGCGCTTTCTCGCGGTGCGCTCGCCCGCGGCGCCCCGGCCGCTGCGCGTGGATCCCGAGCGCGCGCGGCGCATGGAGCGCGCGCTCGGCTCCGGCCCGGCGCCCGTCGCGATCCATCCCGGCACCAGCGACTCCACGCCGCACAAGCGCTGGACGCCGGAAGGCTACGCCGCCGTGGCGCGCGCGCTGCGCGAGCAGGAAGGCGTCGCATCGGTCGTCAGCGTGGGGCCCGCGCGCGACGATCGCGCCTTCGCCGAAGCGGTGGTCGCCGCCGCCGGGGGTGCCGCGACGCTCGCGCCCGAGACGCCGGGCCTGCCGGACCTCGCGGCGCTCTTCGCGCGCTGTCGCCTCTACCTCGGCAGCGACAGCGGCCCGATGCACGTCGCGTCGCTGGTGGGGACGCCGGTGCTGCAGCTGCTCGGCCCGACGGATCCCGTCGAGAACGCGCCCTGGCCGGGCACGCCCTCGCGCTCGCTGCGGGTGCCGGTGGCGTGCAGCCCGTGCCGGCGCGGCTGCGCGGCGGCGCTCTGCATGCGGCTCCACGAGCCCGCCGCGGTGACCGCCGCCGCGCGCGCTCTCCTGGCAGCTCCGCGGCCCGGGTGCTAGCGTGCGCCGGGGCCGTAACCCTTGATGGAAGCTCAGGAAATCCTCGTCCGGGGGCCGAACTGGACCGGGGACGTGATCATGGCGACGCCCGGCTTCCGCGCGCTCCGCGCGGGCTTCCCCGCGGCGCGCATCACGCTCCACCTGCGCGAGAGCCAGCTCCCGCTCCTCGCCGGCTCTCCCTGGTTCGACGAGCTGCTGCCGGTGCGCTCCTTCGGCCAGCGCGGCCTCGCGCCGCTGCGCGAGGGGCTCGCCCTGCGCGCGCGGCGCCGCTTCGACCTCGGGCTGTGCCTGCCGGATTCGTTCTCGTCGGCGCTGCTGATGCGCGCCGCGGTGCGCGGCCGCGTGGTCGGCTACCGGCGCGGCGGGCGCGGCCTGCTCCTACATCAGGCGGTGTCGCTCCCGGCCGCGAAGCGCGGCGTGCGCGGCGGTCCCCTGCTGCCCCGCGAGCTCCACGTGCTCGGCCTGGTGCAGGCTCTCGGCTGCGAGCCGCTGGGGACGCAGCTCACCCTGTTCACCACCCGCGAGGAAGAGGAGGAGGCCGCGCGCGCCCTGGCCGCGGAAGGCGTGGCCGAGGGCGAGCCCCTCGCCGTGCTGGCGCCGGGCGCGAGCTACGGGCCTTCGAAGCTGTGGCCCGCCGCGCACTTCGCGCGCGCGGCGGACGCGCTCGCGGCCCACGCCCGCGTCGTGCTGGTCGGCGCGCCCGGCGAGCGCGCGCTCGTCGCCGAGGTGGCGGGCGCCATGCGCACGCGGGCCGCCGATCTCTCCGGGCGCATCGGCCTCGGGGCCCTCAAGGCGGTGGTGCGGCGCGCGCGCGTGGCGCTCTGCAACGACGCGGGGCTGCGCCACGTCGCCGTGGCCTTCGGCGTGCCGTGCGTGGTGCTGATGGGGCCCACCAGCCTCGAGAAGACGGCCCTGAACCTCGAGCGCGTCAGCGTCCTCGTCGAAGACGTGGCCTGCCGCCCCTGCTACCTGCGCGAATGCCCGATCGACCATCGCTGCCTGACGCGGATCTCGCCCGAGCGGGCGGTCGCCGCCGCGCTGGCGGCGATCTCGGCGCCCGTGGCGGCGCGGGGGGCCGCGTGACGGATCTCTCGATCGTCATCGTCAACTGGAACGGCCGCGGGCTCCTGCTCGACTGCCTCGCCTCGATCGAGCGCGAGGTGCGCGCGCGCAGCGACGCGGGTCGCATCTCCACCGAGACGCTGGTGGTGGACCAGGCCTCGAGCGACGGCTCGGCGGCGGCGGTGCGCGAGGCCTTCCCCTGGGCCGAGGTGATCGAGCTGCCCGCCAACGTCGGCTTCGCCGCGGGCAACAACGTGGGGCTGCGCCGCGCCAAGGGGCGGCACTGCGTGCTGCTCAACAACGACACCGTGGTGCTGCGCGACGGCCTGGAGCGCTGCGTGCGTCACCTCGACTCCCACCCCGACGTGGGCGTGGTCGGCCCGCAGCTCCTGAACCCCGACGGCAGCAAGCAGAACTCCGTGCACAGCACGCCCAACCTGGTGACCGAGATCGTTCCCAAGGGCGTGCTCGAGACGCTCTTTCCCTGGCGCTACCCCTCGAAACGCTACGAGCACTCGGGCCCGGTGCTGGTGGAGGCAGTGCTCGGCGCCTGCCTGTGCGTGCGCCGCGAGGTGCTCGACGACGTCGGGCTGATGCCGGAGGAGTACTTCTTCTTCCTCGAGGAGACCGACTGGTGCCTGCGCATCCGCGAGGCGGGCTGGAAGGTGGTGCACCTGCCGGACGCCCGCATCGTGCACCTGCACGGCGCCACCAGCAAGCGGCAGATTCCGTCGGAGACGCGCATCGAGTACCACCGCTCCCTGTACCGCTTCTTCCGGACCCACCGGGGCGAGACGGTGCTCCGCAAGGTGCTGGCGCTGCGCATCGCCAAGGGCCTCTTCTACGCCGCGACGGGCTGGCTGCCCGGCCTGTTCTCGGCGCGGGCGCGCGACCGCTGGCTGCAGAACCTGCGCGTGCTGGCGTGGCACCTGCGCGGGCGCCCGGAGGGCGACGGCCTGCGCCGCGCCGTCGGAGCGGGGGAGGGAGCCCGACCGTGAAGGTGCTCGTCACGGGCGGAGCGGGCTTCGTGGGCTCGCACCTGGTCGATGGGCTCCTCGCCGCCGGCCACGCAGTGCGCGTGCTCGACGCGCTGGCCGCACAGGTGCACGGCGCCGGGGCCGCCCGGCCGGACTACCTCGCGCCGGAGGCCGAGCTGGTGCCGGGCGACGTGCGCGACCGCGCAGCGCTCGCCCGCGCGCTCGACGGAGTGGAGGCGGTCTTCCACCAGGCGGCTGCGGTCGGCGTCGCGCAGTCCATGTACGAGATCGAGCGCTACGTCGCAGCCAACAGCCTCGGCACGGCGGTGCTGCTCGAGGAGATCGCCGCGCGCCGCGACCGCATCCGCAAGCTGGTGGTGGCCTCGTCGATGTCGCTCTACGGCGAGGGGGCCTGCCGCGACGCCTCCGGCGCCGTCGTGTTCCCGCCGCCGCGCCCGACGGCGCAGTTCGAGGCCCGCCGCTGGGAGCTCGAAGGCCGGGACGGCGAGGCGCTCGTTCCCGTCCCCACGCCGGAGAGCAAACCGCTCCAGCCGACCTCCGTCTACGCGATCACCAAGCGGGACCACGAGGAGCTCTGCCTCACCGTCGGCGGCGCCTACGGCATCCCGACGGTCGCGCTGCGCTACTTCAACGTCTACGGGCCGCGCCAGGCCCTCTCCAACCCCTACACGGGGGTGCTCGCGATCTTCTCGGCGAGGCTGCTGAACGGGCGCCCGCCGCTGATCTTCGAGGACGGCCTGCAGAGCCGCGACTTCGTCCACGTCTCGGACGTGGTGCAGGCCAACCTGCTGGCGCTCGCCAGCCCGGCCGCGGACGGTCGCGTCTACAACGTGGGGACCGGGCGGGCCACCACCATCCTGCACGTGGCGGAGGAGCTGGCGCGCCAGCTCGGTCGGCCGATCGCGCCGGAGGTGCCGGGGCGCTTCCGCGCCGGCGACGTGCGCCACTGCATCGCCGACGTGTCCCTCGCGCGCCGCGAGCTGGGGTACGAGCCGCGCACGTCCTTCGAGGCGGGCGTGAAGGAGCTGCTCGAGTGGCTGGCGCGGCAGCAGCCCGAGGACCGCGTGGAGCAGGCGACCCGCGAGCTCGAGGAGCGGGGGCTGGCGCGATGAGCGGCCCCGTGCGGCGCCGCGGAGCGCGCCCGGGCCGGAGCGCGCCGGCGCTGCGGCTCGACCTGCGCCGCCTCGACCGCCTCGTCGCCGGCTTCGACCGCCTGCGCCTGCTGGTGGTGGGCGACGCGATGCTGGACGAGTACCTGTGGGGCGACGTCGAGCGCGTGAGCCCCGAGGCGCCGGTGCCGGTGGTCCACGTCCTGCGCGAGTCGGTGGCGCTCGGCGGCGCCGGCAACGTGGTGCGCAACGCCATCGCGATGGGGGCGCGCGCCCTGCTCGCGACGGCGGTGGGGGACGACCGCGCCGGCGAGCGGCTGGTCGACCTGCTGAAGGAGCTGGGCGCGGACCCCTCGGGCGTGGTCGCGGTGGAGGGCCGGCCCACCACGCGCAAGACGCGGGTGGAGGCGCGCTCGCAGCAGATGGTGCGCTTCGACCGCGAGACCGACGCACCGCTTCCCGACGAGGCCGTGCGGCGCCTGCAGCGCGCGATCGAGGCGGCCCTGCCCCAGGTGGACGGCGTGATCCTCGAGGACTACGGCAAGGGCATCCTCACGCCCGGCGTGGTGCGGCGCTGGATGCGGCGCTTCCAGGCGGCGCAGCTGCCGGTCGCCGTGGATCCCAAGGGCCACCTCGACTCGTACCGCGGGGCCGACCTCGTGAAGCCGAACCTGCGCGAGGTCGAGCAGCTCGCCGGGCGGCCGGTGCGAACGCGTGAGGATCTGGCCGGCGCGGTGGCGCGGCTGCGCCGCAAGCTCGGGGGCGGCGCGGTGATCGTCACCCGGGGAGCCGAGGGGATGACCGTATTCGACGAAGAGCCTCGCGGAGTGGACGTGCCGATCGAGCGCTGCGAGGTGTTCGACGTGCAGGGCGCCGGGGACACCGCGATCGCCGCGCTCACCCTGGCGCGCCTCGCGGGCGCGTCGCTGCTCGAGGCCGCGGTGATCGGGAACGCCGCCGCCTCGGTGGTGGTGCGGAAGGTCGGCACCGCGACGGCCACCGCGCGCGAGATCCGGCGCCGCCTGCCCGCCGCGGCGACGGCGGCGGCGCGCGGGAGCGCCGCGTGATCGCCAGCATGACGGGCTTCGGGCGCGCCGAGTTCGAGCTCGCCGGCGCCGCCTTCCAGGTGGAGGTGCGCAGCGTGAACCACCGCCACCTCGACCTCCAGGTCCGCCTCCCGCGCACGCTGCTCCGCCACGAGACGGAGCTGCGCCGGCGGCTCCAGGGGCGCTTCGCGCGGGGCAAGGTGGAGGTGACGGTCTCGGGCCGCGCCGGGGCCCCGCTGGAGACGCTGCGCGTCGATGCCGAGGCGGCAGCGCGTTACGTGGCGGCCGCGCGCGAGCTCGCGACGCGGCACGGCCTGGCTGGCGAGCTCGACGCCGGCCGACTGCTGTCGCTCCCGGGGGTCGCCCGGCTCGCCGAGCCGGAGCTTCCCGAAAGCGACCTGGCCGCTGCCCTCGCGGGAGCGGCCGAGCGCGCCGCCGACGCCGCGCTGGCGATGCGCCGCGAGGAGGGCGCCGCCCTGGCCCGCGAGCTCGAGGCCCGCCTGGCGCGCGTCGACGCGCTGGTGGACCAGGTGGCGGCGCGCGCAGACGCCGTCCAGGCGGCCGCCCGCGAGCGCCTGCGCAAGCGCGCCGAGCAGCTCGCGGCGGAGCTCGGCCAGCGCGACGACGCGCGGCTCGCCCAGGAGCTGGTGTGGGCCGCCGACCGGCTGGACGTCACCGAGGAGCAGGTGCGGCTGCGCAGCCACGCCGTCCAGTTCCGCGCCGCGCTGGCCGGGAGCGACGAGGGCGGCGTCGGCCGCCGGCTCGAGTTCCTGCTCCAGGAGATGCTGCGCGAGACGAACACGATCGGCTCCAAGGCCGGAGACGCGCCGGTGGCGCACCTGGTGGTCGAGCTGAAGACCGAGCTCGAGCGCGCGCGCGAGCAGGTATTGAATGTCGAGTAGGGCGAAGCCGCGGCCCGCGGAGCCGGTCGCGCCGGCGCCGCTGCGCATGCTCAACATCGGTTACGGGAACCTGGTTTCGGCCGCTCGCGTGATCGCGATCGTCTCGCCCCAGTCCTCGCCGATGCGCCGGCTGCGCGAGGAGGCGGGCGGGCGCGGCAAGCTGGTGGACGCCACCCAGGGCCGCCGCACGCGCTCGATCCTGGTGACCGACAGCGACCACGTGGTGCTCTCGGCGCTCAACCCGGAGACCATCGCGGCGCGCCTCGAGCAGAGCGAGGACGGCGAGGGCGAGGCCTGAGCGGCGTGGCGCGGCGCGGCATCGCCTTCGTGGTCTCGGCGCCGTCGGGCACCGGCAAGACGACCGTCTGCCGCGAGCTCGTCGCGGGCGATCCGATGCTCCGTCTGTCCGTCTCCCACACCACGCGCGCGCCGCGCGTCGGCGAGCGCGACGGCGAGCACTACTGGTTCGTCGACCGCGCGCGCTTCGCGGAGCTGGCGGCCGAAGGCGCGTTCCTCGAGCACGCGGAGTACGCGGGCAACCTCTACGGAACGAGCTTCGAGGCCCTCGACGGCCCGCTGGCCGCTGGCCTCGACCTGCTGCTCGAGATCGAGGTGCAGGGCGCGCGCCAGGTGCGCGAGCGGCGCCCCGACGCGCGCCTGGTGTTCCTGCTGCCGCCCTCCTTCGAGGCGCTCGAGGCGCGGCTGCGGCGCCGCGGCAGCGACGCGCCCGCGGCGATGGCGGCCCGACTCGAGCTGGCGCGCCGGGAGCTCGCGGAGGTGGAGCGCTTCGACTACGTGGTCGTCAACGACGAGATCGAGGGCTGCGTCGCCGCGCTCCGCGAGGTGATCGAGGCCGAGCGCAGCGGACGCCCCGACGCCGCCCGCGCGCGCCACGGTCGCGAGGCCGTGCTGCCCCGCGTGCGCAGCCGCTTCGCCGCGGCGAGTCGCTAACCTCCGCCCATGCCGACCCGCAAGGATCCTCCGCTGTCGCGCACCGCGTCCGGCTCGGGCGCGCCGCTGCTGCACCGCCCCGTCGGCGAGGCGCGCCACCTCGACGAGCTCCTGGAAGGCTCCTACCCGTCCTTCGGCGGCGGCTTCCTGCGCCGGGTGTGGAAGCTGCTCGACGAGGCGATCGGCGCCGGCCTGCCGATGACCCTCGCCATCGCCGGCCCGGTGACGGCCTCGGGCCAGCACTACGCCTGGCTGAACCCGCTACTCGAGACCGGCTGGTTCGGCTGGCTCTCCATCACCGACGCCATCTGCTACCACGACGGCCACCGCGCCCTGGCCTCGGTGCGCGAGAGCGACTTCCGCGAGGTGGCGATCTTCGGCGACGACGGCCAGCTCCGCGACGAGGAGATCATCCGCATCACCGACATCGGCTTCCCCGAGTCCGTGCTGCTCGACACGGACGCCTGGCTCCAGCACCTGCTGCGGCGCCCCGAGTTCCAGCGCAGGATGACGGGCTGCGAGTTCCGCAACCTGCTGGGCCGCCACTACGCCGAGGCGGAGCGGGCGCTCGGCGCGCGCGAGGGGCTGCTGGCGCTGTGCTGGCGCAAGGCGATCCCGCTCTTCGTCGGCGCGCCCGGCGACGGCAGCGTGTTCCTGAACTCCGTGAAGCTCTGGGCGCTGCGCGAGGTGCTCGGCGAGGCCTACGCCTTCGAGCTCGACCTGCACGGCGAGGTGTTCGAGTCCTGCGCCTACCACCACTGGGGCCTGTTCGAGTCCGAGCCGAAGAACCTCGGCACGCTGATCCTCGGCGGCGGCGTGCCCAAGAACTTCAACCTCCAGCCCGAGCCGGCGCTCTCCCAGATCTTCGGCTTCGAGGACGCCCGCGGCTTCCTCTACGACATCCAGATCACCACCGCGCCGGTCACCGACGGCTCGCTGTCGAGCTGCCCGCCCGCCGAGGCCGTCACCTGGGGCAAGGTCGACAAGGACCACTACCGGCGCACCACCGAGAGCTTCTCGTGCGACTACTCGGTGGTGATGCCGATCCTCGCCAAGGCGTTGCTCGACAAGCGCGACCGGCTCGCCAAGCTCTGCGAGCAGATCGGGCCGGAGGCGCTGGCGGAGCGCCACCCCGAGGCCGCGGGCTACCTGCGCGACCCGGCGGGCTATCGCCTCTTCGACCGGCGCGAGGAGCTGCTGGCGAC
>Ga0105107_10000027_pt1 | contig 66825 bp, 64 predicted proteins | sample PPLLaktember2015_6_FD_79335 | JGI IMG/M metagenome (GOLD analysis project Ga0105107, IMG submission 79335) | Freshwater sediment microbial communities from Prairie Pothole Lake near Jamestown, North Dakota, USA - PPLs Lake P8 Core (1) Depth... | ecosystem: Environmental > Aquatic > Freshwater >...
CGCGCGCGCCCATCCCTGTATTGCCGACAGCGCATTACAACATGGGTGGGATTCCGGCCAATGTGCGCGGCGAGGCCCTCACGAAGTCCGATGAGGCCGAGACGGTGGTGCCCGGGCTGATGGCGATCGGCGAGGCGGCCTGCGTCTCGGTGCACGGCGCGAATCGGCTCGGCTCGAATTCGCTGCTCGATCTCGTCGTCTTCGGCCGCGCCGCCGCGGCCCATTGCGCGAAATCGCTTCGTCCCGGCGCCGCCGTGGCGGATCCGGGTCCGCAGGCGCACACCGCGTCGCTTGACCGGTTCGACCGGATCCGGCACGCGAACGGGAGCCGGACGACGGCTTCGCTGCGCGACGAGATGCAGCGCGGGATGCAGCGCGATGCCGCCGTTTTCCGCACCGGCGCCACGCTCGACGCGGGCTGCGAGGCGCTCGGGCGCTGTTATCGCTCGCTTGCCGACCTCGCCATCGCGGACCGCTCGCTCATTTTCAACACCGACCTGGCCGAGGCCCTCGAGCTCGACAACCTGCTGCGCCAGTCGCTCGCCACCATCCATTCGGCCCGCAACCGGACCGAGAGCCGCGGGGCGCATGCGCGCGAAGACCATCCGGCGCGCGACGACGCCAACTGGACGAAGCACACGCTCGCCTGGGTTGACGACGAAGGCGGGGTCCGCTTCGACTACCGCCCGGTGCAACTCGAGACGCTCTCCGGCGATGTCGAACGCATACCGCCGCAGGCACGGACCTATTGAGGAAACCATGACCGAGTTCCGGCTTCCCGCCAATTCGCGTTATACGGACCGGCCCGGCCGCCATCATGCAGCCGCGCCCGGCGCGGCGCGCGTGCGCCAGTTCAGGATCTATCGCTGGGACCCGGACGCAGGAGAACTCCCGCGCGTCGACAGCTATGACCTCGACCTCGATCAATGCGGGCCGATGGTCCTCGACGCGCTGATCAAGATCAAGAACGAGGTGGATTCGACGCTGACATTCCGGCGCTCCTGCCGCGAGGGCATCTGCGGATCTTGCGCAATGAACGTCGACGGGGTGAACCGGCTCGCCTGCACGCTGCCGATTGATTCGGCCAAGGGCGCGGTGCGGATCTTTCCGCTGCCGCACATGCCGGTCGTGAAGGACCTCGTGCCTGACTTGAGTCGCTTCTACGAGCAGTACGCGGCGGTTCAGCCATGGCTGCAAACGAGCGGACCACCGCCGGCCTCGGGTGAGCGGCGCCAGGCGCCCGCCGACCAGGAGAAGATCGACCGTCCATCGGCCTGCATCCTTTGCGCCTGCTGCTCGACTTCCTGCCCGAGCTTCTGGTGGAACCCGGATCGATTCCTCGGCCCGGCGGCGCTGCTTGCGAGTTACCGCTGGATCGTTGACACGCGCGACGAGTCGCGGTCTGAACGGCTGTCGTATCTCGACGATACGTTCCGCCTGTATCGCTGCCACACAATCATGAACTGCACCGAGGCCTGCCCGAAGGATCTGAACCCAGGACGCGCGATCGCCGATATCAAGCGCAGGCTCCTCGATCGCGACGAGTGAGTGGTGCTCGACAGGACACAAGCGCGCTTGCGGTGGCGATGCCGGCGCGGCATGAAGGAACTAGATGTACTTCTCCTCGGCTGGCTCGAGCACAGGTGGGCCGAGGCCGACGAAAGCCATCGCCGTTCATTCCAGTGGCTGCTCGAGCAGCCGGACCCGGACCTTGCGGACTGGCTGATCGGCGGTTCGCGGCCGCCGGATGCCGGGCACGCGGCGCTTGTCGATGACATCGTTTGCCGTCGCGATTGAGCCGGCGGGGCAGCCGCGCCTTGCGGCGATGGCGTTTCTCGCGCACGTCGCCGCCGCAGCGAGCCCATGGCTTACGGGCACCGCGCCGCTCCTGGCGGCCCCATTGTCGTTCCTCGCGATCGCCGGACTCCTCGCGACGCTCGGGCACGTACCGGGTCGGCATTGCCGGCTGCTGGCGCTTGCAATCGATGGTCGAGGATGCCGGGTACGCCTCGCCGACCGGCCCCGCTGGCTGCAGGCCAAGCTCGGTGCCGGCGCGCGCGCCTATGCGTCGCTCGTGGTCCTTGAAGCCGTGGTCGCCGGCCGGCGCTTCGGTTGGCTCCTGCCGCGGGCGGCGCTGCCACCCGACGAATTCCGTCGGCTGAAGGCCCGAATCCGGCTGTCTTGCTAGAATCCGTGGCTTATCTCACGAAAGGAGGCGCTGCGCCCCACGCAGGCAGGACCTTGCGAACTATCGAAGGGTCGGCCGGTCATATCCGGCGTGCACGTGGAGGGCAGAGCGCAAATTATCGAGCCGATGCGGGCTGAAGCAGGCGACATAGCGCTGGTCCGCAGGGTCCAGAAGGGCGACAAGGCGGCCTTCGACGCCTTGGTGCTCAAGTATCAGCACAAAGTGCTGAAGCTGGTGCAGCGGTATGTCCGGAATCCCACGGAGGCCGAGGACATCACGCAGGAGGCTTTCATCAAGGCTTACCGTGCTTTGCCGGCGTTTCGCGGCGACAGCGCCTTTTATACCTGGCTGTACCGGATCGCGATCAACACGGCGAAGAATGCGCTCGTTGCAAGCCGACGCAGGCCCGTGTCGTACGACCTCGACTTGCAGGACGGATCGCAGGTGCAGGCGCACGCCCGGCTGTCGGATACGGAGACCCCGGAAGCGCTCGCGCTGACGGACGAGATACGAAGGACGGTCAACGAAGCCATCGAGGCCCTGCCGGACGATCTGCGCCTCGCGATCGTTCTGCGTGAGCTCGAGGGCCTGAGTTACGAGGATATTGCCAAGACGATGGAATGCCCGGTGGGCACGGTCCGCTCGAGAATTTTCCGCGCGCGCGAAGCGATCGATCGCAGCCTGCGGGAGGTTTTCGACGGCGGCCTCGGGCGAATTGGAGACTTTGAATGACGGATCGGATCAAGGAACAGCTTTCGACCTTCCTGGACGGTGAATTGCCCGAACAGGAGACTGCGTTGCTGCTGAAGCGGCTCGAACGCGACGACGAGCTGCGCGGCGCGCTGTCCCGCTACTCGCTGATCGGCGCGGTCCTTCGCAACGACGGCGACGTGCCGGCCGCACGCCAGGTGGCCGCGCGCGTGAGTGCGGCGATCGCACGGGAGCCGCTGCGCGTCTCCGCATTCGTGCGGCTGCCGAGACGCGATGCATTGGCGCGTTCCCTGGCAGGCCTTGCGGTCGCCGCGGGCGTTGCCTTCGGCGCAGTGCTGCTCGTCCAGCAGTCGGGTCCGCAGAATCAGCAGATGCCGGAGGCGGTGATCGCCCAGGCGATCGATTCCCCGGTTGAACCCGTCTCGGACCCGTCCGACGCCACGGAAGAACTGGCGACGAGCTATGTGACGCCGCCGGCGACCGATGCGGCGGGCGAAATCGCGCCGGCGCAGCTCGCGAATTACCTCGTCGCGCATTACGGATACGCGACGCCGCTTGTGCGCAGGAGTGTCGGCGCCGGATTGATGAGCGCCCCGGACGCCGCGGGCCTCGTCGACGTCGCGCCGCTGGAAGGCCAGCCCGACCCGTGATTTCGCGCCAGGCCATCGCGCTCGCCCTCGGTTTTGCCGCAATGCCTGCTTTCGCCGAAAGCGGGCAGGAATGGCTTGCCCGAATGACGACGGCGCTGAACAACGCGAGCTATGTCGGCGAGTTCATTTCTGAGTCGGCCGGCCGCACCGAGCGCCTCGCAATCACCCATCGCGTCAGGCATGGCGTCGTTTCGGAACGCCTGGTTTCCCTCTCCGGCAACGGCCGGGAACTCGTGCGCGAAAACGACGAGGTCGTGGTCTACCTGCCGGACCAACGACTCGCAATCATCGAAAGGCGGTCCGGGCGCAGCGACCTCATGGGCGCATTGCCGCAGTTCGAGGGCCGAATGGCGTCCTGGTACAAGATCGACTACGTCGGCCGCGAGGCGACGATCTTCGGGCCGACCGCGGTCATCGCTGTCAGGCCTCTCGACGGCTACCGCTTCGGCTATCGGCTCTGGATCGACGTCGATTCGCACATGCCGGTGCGAAGCGACCTGATGGACGGCGCGAACCGCGTGATCGAGCGACTGCGCTTCACCAGGCTCGAGTTCAACGACGAAATACCGGACTCCGCCTTCGAGCCGGCGCTCGACCGCAGCAAGCTCCGGTGGGTGCGTCAATCGCCGCAGACCGAAGAAGATGCCCCGGCCTGGCGCGCGATGCAGGTGCCGCCGGGATTCCGGCTGTCGGTCAGCGGCATGCAGGCCGTAGCGGGTGCCGGCGCGCCGGTCAATCATCTCGTCTACACGGATGGACTCGCCTCGGTTTCGGTTTTCATTCATGCGCCGTCCCCGGGCCACGCGCCCATGAAGGGATCGGGCCGATCGGGCGTCGCCTCGGCCTTTTCGACGGTCGTCGATGGCCATCAGGTCACGGTCGTCGGCGAAGTGCCCCCGCGCACCCTCAAGTTCATCGCGACCGGACTCCGCCCGTCGACGGCGCTGACGTCGCCGCCCGCTACGGCCGCAAGCCGCGACTGACGGTCGCGGATGCCGGAAACCCGGTTTCTCGTCTATACGCGCGAAGGCTGCGCGCTGTGCGACGACTTCATCGCTGAGCTCGCGGGCCTGGTCGACGGCTTCGAGGTGCGGGACGTCGATGCCGACGCGACGACCCGCCGCCGCTTCGGCCTCAAGGTTCCCGTACTGACCTGTGACGGCAGCGTCATCTGCCACGGCCACCTCGATCGACAGACCGTTGCGCGGCTCGTTCGCGACTGACCGGAGCGGATGCGTCCGGCTGCTATAATCCGGTTTTTCCGGACGCGCCTGTCCGGCAAGGGCGTTCCGGCTTCCCCCCGATGCAGCAGATCCGCAATTTTTCCATCATTGCGCACGTCGATCACGGCAAGTCCACGCTCGCGGACCGGCTGATCCAGACCTGCGGCGGGCTCGAGGCCCGCGAGATGCAGGAGCAGGTGCTCGACTCGATGGATCTCGAGCGCGAGCGCGGCATCACGATCAAGGCGCAGTCGGTGACGCTCAAGTACCGCGCCGCCGACGGCAAGGACTATCAGCTCAATTTCATCGACACGCCCGGGCACGTCGACTTTTCGTACGAGGTTTCGCGCTCGCTCGCGGCCTGCGAGGGGGCATTGCTGGTCGTCGATGCGGCGCAGGGCGTGGAGGCGCAAAGCGTCGCGAACTGCTACACGGCGTTGGAACAGGGGCTCACGGTGGTGCCGGTCATCAACAAGATCGACCTGCCCTCCGCGGATCCGGAGCGCGTGATCGAGGAGATCGAGAACATCATCGGCATCGAGGCGACAGACGCGGTCCGCGTCAGCGCCAAGACGGGCGAGAACGTCCCGTTGCTGCTCGAGGAACTCGTGCGGCGCATTCCGCCGCCGCGGGGCGATACGGCGGCGCCGCTGCAGGCCCTGATCGTAGACTCTTGGTTCGACAATTACGTCGGCGTCGTTTCCCTCGTTCGCGTGATGAATGGCGTGCTGCGCCCGAACGACCGGATCCAGGTGATGTCGACCGGCCGCGGCTGGCAGGTCGATCGTGTCGGCCGATTCACGCCGAAGCGCATCGCGACGGACACCCTGTCGACCGGCGAAGTGGGCTGGATGACCGCCGGGATAAAGGACATCAACGGCGCTCCGGTCGGCGATACGATCACGAGCGAGTCACGGCCCTGCGAGAAGCCGCTTCCGGGCTTCAAGTCCGTGCAGCCACGTGTGTTCGCCGGGCTCTTTCCGGTGCAGTCCGACCAGTACGAATCCTTCCGCGACGCGCTCCAGAAGCTCAAGTTGAACGACTCGGCATTGCACTACGAGCCGGAGGTGTCAACGGCGCTCGGCTTCGGCTTCCGCTGCGGGTTCCTCGGGTTGCTGCACATGGACATCGTCCAGGAGCGTCTCGAGCGCGAGTATGGGCTCGCACTCGTGACCAGCGCGCCGACTGTGGTGTACGAGGTGCTCGGCAATGACGGCGAACTCAGCCTGGTCGACAATCCCTCGAAACTGCCGCCGAGCTACCGCGAGCTGCGGGAGCCGATCATCACTGCGAACATCCTGGTCCCGCCGGAGCACGTTGGCGGCGTGCTCGGCCTCTGCCAGGAAAAGCGGGGCGTGCAGAAGAAGATGCTGCAGCTCGGCACGCAGATGTCGCTGCAGTACCAGCTGCCGCTTGCGGAGGTGGTGCTCGATTTCTTCGACCGGCTGAAATCCGTGAGCCGCGGCTATGCATCGTTCGACTATGAGTTCAGCCACTTCCAGGCGGCGCCGCTCTCGAGGCTCGACGTGCTGATCAACGGCGACCGCGTCGACGCGCTCTCCATGATCGTGCATCGCGAAAGCGCCTATCAGCGGGGCCGCGAGCTCGTGGACAAGATGCAGGAACTGATACCGCGGCAGATGTTCGAAGTCGCGATCCAGGCGGCGATCGGCGGCCAGATCATCGCGCGTGCGACCGTCAAGGCGCTGCGAAAGAACGTCCTGGCGAAGTGCTACGGCGGGGACGTTACACGGAAGCGCAAGCTCCTCGAGAAGCAGAAGGAAGGCAAGAAGCGGATGAAACAGCTCGGCACCGTCGAGATCCCGCAGGAAGCGTTCCTGGCGGTGCTCAGCATGAGCAAGAAATGACTGGCAGGGGTGGATGATGGTTTTCGATTTTGCGTTTGTCCTGGTGGTGCTCGGCTCGGTGACGGGCGTCGTCTGGGCCGTCGACCGGCATTTCTTCGAGCCGCGGCGCAGGGAGCGCGGCATTGCCAGGTTGCCGATCCTCGTCGACTACTCGCGCTCGTTCTTTCCGGTCATTGTCATCGTGCTGGTGCTCAGGTCCTTCCTCTACGAGCCGTTCCGTATCCCGTCGGACTCGATGATGCCGACCCTGATCCAGGGCGATTTCATCTTCGTCAACAAGTGGCGCTATGGGCTGCGCCTGCCGGTCCTCAACACGCGAATCGTCGAGATAGGGAAGCCCGAGCGCGGAGACGTAGTCGTTTTCCGCAAGCCCTCTGACCCGTCGCAGGTCTTCATCAAGCGCCTCGTCGGGCTGCCCGGCGACACGATCCGCGTCACCGGAAACGGGGTGTTGGTAAACGGAGCGCCATCCCAGATCTCGACCGGCGAGTTGTATTCCGGACCCAAGAACGAGCAGTATCCTTTCTCGCATGTGGGCGAGGAGCAGCTCGGCGACTATGCGCATGGACTCCTGCTGGATCCGGCGCGGCCCGGCATGGAAGGCGAATGGCGGGTACCGGCGGGCCATTACTTCATGATGGGCGACAACCGGAACAACAGCCGCGACAGTCGTTTTCCCGAGGTCGGGTTCGTTCCGGAAGGGAATTTCATCGGCAAGGCAGAGGCTATCTGGCTATCGTTCAATCCCGGGCCGGGGTCGGTCCTGCTCTGGGACCGCATGGGCACCGGAATCCGATAGGGAGGCAGGGTATGCAGCACAGACAGCGTGGCATGACAATGCTCGGGATCATCGTGGTCGTCATCGTCGTTGGCGCGTGGGTCTACGCGGGCATACGGCTGGTGCCGAAGTATCTCGAGTACATGAAGATCGCATCGACGCTCGAAAAGGTCAGCGATGAATACGCGAACAACCCGGGCTCGACGGAATTGATGCTACGCAAGGCGGTTGAGCGCCACTTCGACATCGAGATGGTCGATGTGATCACGTCGAACGACATCGATATCAGCAAGGAGGGCGGCGTATTCACCATGCGGGCCGCCTACGACGACACCGTGCCGCTCGCCGGAAACGTCTCGTTCCTGGTGGAGTTCGACAAGTCCGTCGAGGTCGCCGCGCGCTGAGCCGCGCCGCGGGCGCCGTGGTAGCCGCTGCCGGCTGGTTGCAGGAGCGCCTGGGCTGCGTCCTCTCGGATCCCGCGCTGCTTGAGCGCGCTCTGACCCATCGAAGCCACGGCTCGGACAATAACGAGCGCCTCGAGTATTTGGGCGACGCGGTTCTTTCTTTCGTCGTCGCCGAAAGCCTGTTCCGGCGGTTTCCGGCCGCGACCGAAGGCGAGTTGTCGCGTTATCGAGCGAGCCTCGTGAGCGGCGACGCACTTGCCGCGATCGCCGCGGAGATCGGACTCGGCGAACAGCTCCGACTTGGCGACGGCGAGATGAAATCGGGCGGCCAGCGGCGCGCCACGATCCTGGCGGACTCTCTCGAAGCCCTTTTTGGCGCCATCTATCTTGATTGCGGTCTCGAAGAGGCTCGCAATGCCGCCGAGCGTTTGTTCCGCGATACGCTCGCGGCCCTGCCCGCGGCTGCCGAGCTCAAGGACCCGAAAACACGATTGCAGGAATGGCTGCAGGGTCGCGGGCTCGCCTTGCCGGCCTACACCGTGCTCGAGGTCACCGGCGAGCCCCACGACCAGCGTTTCCGCGTGCGCTGCGACATCGGCGAGCTCGACCTGGCGGCTGTCGCCGGCGGCAACAGCCGGCGGCGGGCCGAGCAGGAAGCAGCGCTGCGGATCCTCGAGGATCCGGCGCTCAGCGGCTCGAAATGAGCGCCAAGGCCACGTTTCGCTCGGGTACGGTCGTCCTCGCCGGACGCCCCAATGTCGGGAAGTCAACGCTCCTGAACGCGCTCGCAGGCCGAAAGCTCAGCATCGTCACGCCGAAGGCGCAGACCACCCGGCACCGCATCCAGGGACTGGTTGCCGGGCCGGGATACCGCATGGTCGTGACCGATACGCCGGGCGCAGGCGCCCCCGCCGGAAGTCGGCTGGGCCACTCGATGAACCGCGAGGCGCAGGCCGCATTCGGCGCGGCGGACGCCGCGCTGCTCGTCATCGCGGCGCCGCGCTGGAATTCCGCAGACGACGTGGTGCTCGGGCGATTGAAGGCGGCAGGCCTGCCGATCGTGCTCGTCGTCAACAAGATCGACCGCGTCCGGCCGCGCGCGGAGCTCCTGCCGCTTCTGCAGCGTGTCGCGGCAAAGCACGAATTCGCGGCTATCGTGCCCGTATCGGCCGAAAAACAGGAAAACCTTGCGAAGCTCGTCGAGGCCGTGGTGGCATTGCTGCCCGAGGCGACGCCCGAGACAGCAGTGGAACCCGCGGAGCGTGGCGAGCGCTTCCAGGCGGCGGAGGCACTGCGCGAACAATTGATGATCGCCCTGTCGGACGAGCTGCCCTATGGCATCGCGGTCGAGATCGAGCGTTTCGAGCCCACGGACGACGGGCGCACGGAGATCGACGCCGTGATCTGGGTCGAGCGCGTGGGACAGCGCAAGATCGTGATCGGCGCGAAAGGCGAAAGGCTGAAGGCGATCGGCCGCTCCACGCGGCTCGCACTCAACGAGCTTTTCGGGCGCCGTGTTCATCTGTCGACCTGGGTCAAGGTGCGCGAGGGCTGGAGCGACGACGACCAGATGCTTCGGCGGCTCGGCCATGAGCCGTCATGAGTGTGAGGAAGCAGAAACTCCTCGAGCCGGCCTACCTCCTGCATCACCGGCCATGGAGCGACACGAGCCGGATACTCGACCTGATGACCCGCGGCCACGGGCGGGTGACGCTGTTTGCGCACGGCGCGCGCAGGCCCAAGTCGCCGCTCCGCGCGGTGCTGCGGCCGTTCCTGCCGCTGCTGGTGTCCTGGTCGGGCCGTTCCGACGGCGGTACGCTGACATCGGCCGAAGCCGGCGATGGGCCGCTTGCGCTGCCGCCCGAACGACTGATGTCGGGTTTTTACCTGAACGAATTGCTGCTTCGGCTCCTGCCGAAGGAAGACCGGCATGAGGCGCTCTACGATGCCTACGCGGCGGCGCTCCGGCAGCTTACGGCCGGGGCGGAGCAGGCGGCTCTCCGCGCATTCGAAAGCGTGCTGCTCGAGGAAATCGGGTATGGCGTCGATCTCGGGCGCGACGCCGGCAGCGGCAGACCGCTGGAATCGGATCGATACTATTATTTCGTGCCGGGTCAGGGCGTGATTGCCGTGCGGGAAGCCGCTCCGGACGGGGATGCGTATCCCGGACGGGACGTGCTCGGTGTCGCCCACGGCGAGTTCGGGCAGGCGCCCGTTCTCAGGGCGGCACGCCGGATTTATGGCGCCGCGATCGCACATTGTCTCGAGGGGCGCGGCCTCGCGAGCCGCGACGTGATGCTGGCCATGCGCCGGCGGGAGCAAGGTGGATGACCGCGACGGCGATCATGCTGGGCGTGAACATCGATCACGTGGCGACGCTGCGCCAGGCCCGGGGCGGCCGCGCGCCCGACCCGCTGCTCGCGGCGCTCGTTGCGGAACAATGGGGGGCCGACGGCATCACGCTGCATCTGCGCGAGGACCGGCGCCATATCCAGGATCGCGACGTGACTGCGCTGCGAAGCGCCTTGCAGACGCGGATGAACCTCGAGATGGCGGCCACTGAGGAAATGATTGCCATCGCCCTGCGGGTGCAGCCGCAGGATGTCTGCCTCGTTCCCGAACGGCGCGCCGAGGTCACGACCGAAGGCGGGCTGGACGTTGCGGGACAGCTCGAGGCGATTGCAGGCGCCTGCCGCAGGCTCGCGGCCGGCGGAATCCGCGTTTCGCTCTTCATCGACCCGGACGACGCGCAAGTGGATGCTTCGGCACGCGCAGGAGCGCCGGTCGTCGAATTGCACACGGGCGCCTATGCCGAAGCCGAAGGCGCGGCCCGTGCCCGTGAACTGTCGCGGCTTGCGGCTGCCGCGAAGCGCGCAACGGGGGCAGGCCTCGTCGTCAATGCCGGGCATGGCCTCGACTATCACAACGTGCAGCCCGTCGCTGCATTGCCGGAACTCGCCGAGCTCAACATCGGGCATGCGATCGTCGCGCGTGCAGTGATGAGCGGGATGGGGCCGGCGGTCGCCGAGATGAAGCGCCTGATGCAGGCTGCGCGCACGCCATGATCTTCGGGATCGGCACGGACCTGGTGCACATTGAACGCATCGCGGGAACCTGGGAGCGCTTCGGCGAGCATTTCGTCGAGCGCCTGCTGCTGCCCGAGGAACGCGCGATCTTCGATCCCGGCCGGCGGCCCGCGCGATTCCTCGCGATGCGCTTCGCGGCCAAGGAAGCGATCGCGAAGGCTCTGGGTACCGGCTTTCGCCACGGCGTCTGGATCCGGGACTTCGGATTCATGCCGAACGCCTGGGGGCGCCCCGAGGTCCGCTTTTCGCCGCGCGGCCGCGCCGTCGCTGACCGGCTCGGGGCGGGCGAGGGGCACCTCAGCCTCACCGACGAAGCGGGGCTGGTGACCGCGTTCGCCGTGCTGATGAGGAAGGCATGAGCGGCGCGCAGCATTGCCTTGTCTTCGACATCGAGACGGTGCCCGACTCGGAGCTCGGGCGGAAGATCGGGGGATTCGAGGGCGACGACCCGGCGGTTGCCGCCGCGATGCTCGCGCGCCGGGAGGAGGCGGTCGGCTCCAGCTTCCTGCCGCTCGAGCAGCACCGCGTAGTCGCGATATCAACGCTGCTGCGCAGCGGCGACCAGTTCCAGGTCTGGAGCGTCGGCTCCGTGGACAGCCCGGAGGACGAGTTGTTGCGGAGGTTCTTCGGCGGCATCGAAAAGCTTCGCCCGACAATCGTGTCCTGGAATGGCTCGGGCTTCGATCTTCCGGTCCTGCACTACCGGATGTTGCGGCACGGCGTCGCATCGCCTACCTACTGGGATACGGGCGAACGCGATCGCGATTTCAAGTGGAACAATTATCTCAACCGCTATCACATGCGGCATGTCGACCTGATGGACGTGCTGGCCGCTTACCAGGCGCGCGGACGCGCGAGCCTCGACCACGTCGCGCTGCTTCTCGGCTTGCCTGGCAAGCTCGGCATGAGCGGTGAACAGGTCTTCGAATACTGGCGTGCGGGACGGATTGCCGAGATCCGCGCGTATTGCGAAACGGACGTAATGAACACTTACCTGGTCTGGCTCCGCTTCGAGCTGATACGCGGCCAGCTGACGCCCGCAGAGCACGAGTCGGAGCTCGCGCGCGCGCGCGAGTGGCTTGGCGACCGCGAAGAATCGCACTGGCGGCAATACGCCGCAGCCTGGGCCGGCGCTTGAAGCCGTCGCCCGCGATCGAGGTCGCGGACATCGAATCGCTGGATCACGAAGGCCGCGGCGTCGCGCGCATCGGGGGCAAGGCCGTATTCGTCGACGGCGCGCTGCCCGGCGAGTCCGTGCGTTTCCAGCGTGTCCGCCGCAGGCGGAGGTACGATGAAGCCGTCGTGGTGGAGGTGCTCCGCCCTTCGCCCCTGCGAGTGACACCACGCTGCGCGCACTTCGGCATCTGCGGTGGCTGCGCGCTGCAGCACCTCGATCACGCCGCCCAGCTCGATGCGAAGGGCCGCATCGTGGCCGAGGAGCTTGCGCGCATCGGCGGCGTGGAGCCCGGACGCTGGCTCCCGCCACTCGCGGGACCAATCTGGTCCTACCGGCGCCGCGCGCGGCTCGGCAGCAAGTTCGTCGACCGCAAGGGCCGTGTTCTCGTGGGATTTCGCGAGCGGGGCAGCCCGCTGCTTGCGGAGCTCAGCCGCTGCGAAGTATTGGCCGCGCCCGTCGGGGAGATGATTGCGGATCTCGCGAACCTGATCGGCGGGCTCGAGCTGCGTCGCCGTGTGGCGCAGATCGAAGTCGCCGTCGCCGAGAACGTCACGGCACTCGTGCTGCGCGTGCTCGACGACCCGCCCGAAGCGGATCTCGCGGCACTCAGGGAGTTCGAGGCCCGGCACCGTATCGCGCTCTACCTCCAGCCGGGCGGTCTCGACAGCGTGACGCCGCTCTCGCCGCCCGCCGTGGCGCTCACCTATGGCCTGCCCGGCCTGCCCGCGGGAATCGAGTTCGCACCGACCGATTTCGTGCAGATCAATGGCGAGCTCAATCGCCTCATGGTTGGTCGCGCGCTCGAATTGCTCGAGCCGCGCCCGGGCGATCGCGCACTCGACCTGTTCTGCGGGCTTGGCAACTTCAGCCTGCCACTCGCGCAAAACGTTGCGGAGGTGACGGCCGTCGAGGGCGATGCCGCGCTCGTCCGGCGCGCCGAGGCGAACGCCGCCAGGAACGGCATCGGCAACGCCCGCTTTCACGTGACGAATCTCATGACGGAGGACCTGCGGGACGGCTGGGCGCAGGAGCGCTACGATCTCGTGTTGCTCGATCCGCCGCGCGCGGGCGCGCGCGAGGTCCTGCCGCTCGCTGTGCACAGTCGCCCGCGGCGCATCGTCTATGTCTCCTGCCACGCGGGCACGTTCGCCCGCGATGCAGGCATACTCGTGCAACAACTGGGCTACCGGCTCGTCGCAGCGGGCATCATGGACATGTTTCCGCACACCTCGCACGTGGAATCGATCGCGCTATTCGAGCCGGCGGCATGAATCTCGAGATTGAGCGCAAGTTTCTCGTGCAGAGCCCGGCCTGGCGCGAACAGGCGAGCGCGCGGGAACGCCTGTGTCAGGGCTACCTCGCCAACACGACGAAATGTTCAATTCGCATCCGAACAGCTTCCGGCCGGGGCTGGTTTTCCGTCAAAGGCATGCAGCCGGGCCGCGCCCGGGCGGAATACGAGTACGGAATCCCGGAAGGCGAGGCGGCGGAAATTCTGTCGGCATTCGCCGAGGGTCCGTTAATCGAAAAAATCCGCCACCGCGTGCCGGTCGGGCGGCATTGTTTCGAGGTCGATGAATTCCAGGGCGTTAATGAGGGACTCGTGGTCGCCGAAATCGAGCTCGCGTCTGCGGAAGAGGAGTTCCCGCGCCCGCAGTGGCTCGGCGACGAGGTCACCGAGGACGTGCGCTTCTACAATTTTCTGCTGTCGTCACGGCCGTTCAGCGGGTGGCCCGCGGCAGTCCGGCGGGCGGCACTTCGCGGCCAGCGCGCCGATGGAGGCGCATCGTGACGCTCGGTCCCGTGATGGTGGATCTCGCGGGCATCGCGCTCGAGCCGGAGGAGCGGGAGCTGCTTCTGCATCCGCAGGTCGGCAGCGTAATCCTGTTCACGCGCAACTACGAGAGCCCGGAGCAGATCCAGAGGCTGGTCTCGGAAATCCACGCAGTCCGCACGCCGCCGCTGCTCGTCGCGGTCGACCAGGAAGGCGGGCGGGTGCAGCGGTTCCAGGCCGGATTCACGCGCCTGCCGGCAATGCGCGAAATCGGCCGGCGCTACGACCGCGGCCCTGCGGATGGCATCGCGCTTGCGCGCCAGCTCGGCTGGCTGATGGCGGCGGAACTCCGCGCCGTAGGCGTGGACATGTCGTTCGCACCATGCGTCGACATCGACTATGGTGTAAGCCGCGCGATCGGCGACCGTGCGCTCGCAGCAGACGCAGATGCCGTAGGCGAGCTCGCGGTCGCCTACATGCTCGGCATGCGGGACGCAGGCATGGCCGCAACGGCCAAGCATTTCCCGGGCCACGGCGCGGTTGCGGCCGATTCGCATGTTGCGCTGCCGGTCGATCGCCGCGAGTGGCCCGACATCGAGGCGGATCTGCAGCCGTACCGTCGCCTGATCGCAAACGGACTCGCGGCCGTGATGGCGGCGCATGTCGTGTTTCCTGCAGTGGACGAAATGCCGGCGAGCCTGTCGCGACGCTGGATCGACGGCGTGCTGCGTGGCGAACTTGGGTTCCAGGGCGCCATTTTCGCCGACGACCTGTCGATGAAAGGCGCTGCGGCATTCGGCGACATCTCAACCCGCGCGAGTCTTGCGCTCGCTGCGGGTTGCGACGTGCTGCCGGTCTGCAACGATCGAGTCGCGACGATCGAACTTCTCGATTCAATGCGGGGCGATCCGGATCCGGTGAGCCGCATGCGTCTCGTACGCCTGCACGGACGCGACGCGGGCGATTCGGGGCTCATATCCGATCCACGCTGGCAATCGGCGGTGGCTGCCGCGCGCGAAGTCGTCGAGAGGCCGGCCTTGCAGCTCGAGGGGGAACGGCCCGCCTGAGGCGCGGCGGATCGGCAAAAGGGGACGTTCCCCTTTGTCAAAGCACAAAGGGGAACGTCCCCTTTTCCGTCTCCTCCTGATCACGCACCAAGCGCCTCGAGAATGCCATCGGCCGCAGCGATCCGTGCAGCGGCATCGCCTGCGTCCAGGCGCACGCGCAGCCGGTTCGGTCCATCGAGGCGATAGCGACCATCCTTACGCTGCACGAGCCGGACGACGCGTTCCGCGTCCACGCGATGGTCCGCCCGGAACTCGACGAGGCCCGCCGTCGCCCCGAGTTCCAGCCTGCGAATGCCGAGGCTTTGCGCGCGCTGCCGGAATCGCTGCACCACGAGCAGGGTCTTCGCCGGCGGCGGCAGCGGGCCGAAGCGGTCGATGAGTTCGGCCTCGAGGTCGTCGAGCCGCTCCCGGTCCGCGGCGCCCGCCATCCGCTTGTAAAGCTGCAGTCGCAGGTGAACGTCCGGCATGTAGTCCTCCGGCAGGAGGGCGGGCAATTGAAGGTCGACCTCGCAACCCGCCGAAAGTGGTTGTTCGAGTTCGGGCTCGCGGCCTTCGCGCAACGCCGCCACGGCGCGTTCCAGCAGCTCCAGGTAGAGGCCGATGCCGATCTCCTGGATCTGGCCGCTCTGCTCCTCGCCGAGCAGCTCGCCGGCGCCGCGGATCTCGAGATCCTGGGTCGCGAGCGTGAAGCCGGCGCCGAGGTCCTCGAGTGACTCGATCGCCTCGAGGCGCTTGCGTGCGTCGTCGGGCAGGGTCGCCACGGGCGGCGCCAGCAGATAGGCCCAGGCACGGTGATGAGAGCGGCCGACCCGACCGCGAAGCTGGTGCAACTGGGCGAGCCCGAAACGGTCTGCGCGATCGATCAGGATCGTGTTCGCAGTTGGAACGTCGATGCCCGACTCGATGATCGTCGTGCAGACGAGGATCTGGAACCGGCGGTGGTAAAAGTCGAGCATCAGCTGTTCGAGGTCGCGTTCCCGCATCTGGCCGTGACCGACCCGGATCGTGGCCTCGGGAACGAGGCGGCGCAGACGCGCCGCATGAGTCTCAATGTCCTCGATCGTGTTGTGCACGAAGTAGACCTGGCCGCCACGGCGGATTTCGCGGAGGCAAGCCTCGCGCACGAGTCCGTCGCTCCATTCGGCGACAAAGGTCTCGATCGCCACGCGCTCGGCCGGCGGCGTCGTCATCAACGACAGGTCGCGCAACCCGCCAAGCGCCATGTTGAGCGTGCGCGGGATCGGGGTCGCGGTGAGGGTCAGCATGTCCACGTCGGCCCGCATCTGCTTCAGACGTTCCTTGTGGCTGACTCCGAATCGATGCTCCTCGTCGACCACGACGAGCCCGAGATCCCGGAACGAAACGTCGCGCTGCAGCAGTCGATGCGTTCCAATGACGATGTCAACCTTGCCGGACTTGAGGCCTGCCACGACCGCCTGCTGCTCGGCCGGCGTGCGAAAACGCGAAAGGCTCTCCACGCGCACCGGCCAGTCCGCGAAGCGGTCGGCGAATGTCTGGGCATGCTGCTGCGCGAGCAGCGTCGTCGGAACGAGCACGGCGACCTGCCGCCCTCCCGCGACCGCCGCAAAGCTCGCGCGGAGCGCCACTTCGGTCTTGCCGAAGCCGACGTCGCCGCAGACGACACGGTCCATCGGTCTTCCTGAGCGCATGTCGGCGACGACTGCCTCGATGGCATCGTGCTGGTCGATCGTCTCCTCGAACGGGAATGCGGCTTCGAAGGCACGGTAGGCGTTTTCGTCGAAGGCGAGGGCGCGACCCTCGCGGGCCGCGCGCCGCGAGTACAGGTCCAGCAATTCCGCTGCTACGTCGCGAACCCGCTCGGCGGCGCGGCGGCGCGCGCGCGCCCATTGCTCGGTTCCGAGGCGATGCCAGGGCGCGGCTTCCGGCGAGCCGCCGGTGTAGCGCGTGACGCGATCGAGTGCGTGCACGGGAACGTAGAGAAGGTCGGCGCCCGCGTACTCGATTACGAGAAACTCCGCCGGATTGCCGGCGACCTGCATGACCTTCAGGCCGCGGTAGCGCCCGACGCCATAGTCCTCGTGGACAACGGGGGCCCCGGGAGACAGCGAGACCAGCTCGCGCAGGATTGACTCAGGGTCGCGTTCGGCGCGGCGACGTCGGCGCTCCTGACGCGCCCGCTCGCCGAAGAGCTGCGGCTCCGCGACCAGCGCAAGCGAGCGGCCGGGCAGCCAGAGGCCGCGGACGTCAGGCGCGACCGCAAGCGCTAGCGGCGCGTCGCCGCCTGAGAATGAAGCCCAGTCAGTCAGGACTGCCGCTGGCAGGTTCTGGCGACGCAGCATCTCGAGCAGGATCTCGCGACGCCCTGCGGAGTCGGCGACGATCATGACGCGGGCGCCGGAGTCTGTGAGGAATTGCGCGAACTTCTCGAGCGGCGCCGCGGCCCGGGGATCGCCCCGAAGCTCCGGCGGCGGCTCGGACGAAAAGTTGACGAACGGGGCGTGGGTCGCGATGGGCTCGACTTTGACCGGTGCAATCGCAATGCGCGGGTGCGCCGCGATCGCGGCGAGGACCGTTGATGCTGGCACGAAGGCCTCCGCAGGAAGCAACAGGGGCCGTTCACGATCGTGGGCACGCTGCTCGTGACGGCTTTCGATCTCCGTCCAGTACGACGGCAGCGAGCGCGCGAGGTCGGCGAGATCGACGATCACGCTCTCGGCGGGCAGGTAGTCAGTGAAGGCGGCAGGCTTGCTGAAGAAAAGCGGAAGCCACGATTCGACGCCGGCAGGCACCTGCCCGTCGGTCACTGCCCGATAGATGCCACACTGTTGCGGGTCGCCTTCGAAGCGCTCGCGCCAGCGCCCGCGAAACTCTGCAATGGCTTCCGGCGACGCCGGTGTCTCGCGCGCGGGGAGGAGCGGCACCGCGGCAAGGCGCGCCCCGGAACGTTGGTCTGCCGGATCGAAGCTGCGTACGGACTCGATCAGGTCGTCGAAGAGGTCGAGTCGAAAAGGCTGCGGGGCGCCGGACGGGAACAGGTCGACGACCGATCCGCGCACTGCAAACTCACCGGGACTCAGAACTTGCGTGACCTGTGCGTAACCTGCGTCGGCCAGCCGTTTCCTGAGCCACGGCAGGTCGATCCGCTCGCCCGCGCGCAAGGAAAAAGCATGCGCCTCGATGTAGGTGCGCGGCGGCAACCGATCGAGCAGGGCGGCCTGCGTCGTGACGACAAAGCCGTGGCGCAGCTCCGGCAGGGCTGCCAGCGTGCGGAGCCGCTCGGAGACGATGTCCGGATGCGGCGAGAACGGGTCATAGGGCAGCGTCTCGCGATCGGGAAACGACCAGACTGGCTCCCGACCGGCCGAAAAGAAGCGAAGTTCCGCGAGGTACTGATCGGCTTCGCGGCCGCTGCCCGCGACGACGATGAGCGGCCTGCCAGCACTTGCCGCGGCCTCCGCCAGCAGGCATGCCGGGCTGCTCCCATAGAGCTCGCCCCAGCGGATGAGCTGGGCGGCCGCGGGCATCGCGGGTTTGGGCGTCGATTCGCGTGTCATGCGCCGTCCTGAAGGCAAAACCTCCCGTTCCGGGCGAACCCGGCGGGATCAGGCTGCGCAGGATACCTGTGCCGCGGCTGCCCGCAACGCTCAGCTGGCGGGCGGGCTCCTCACGAGGACCGCATGCAGGACGCGGTCGTTCTCGAAGTACACGGCGAAATTCGGGTAATCCCAACGGGTAATCGGGGGATCACCGACCGTGGCATGGCGATTGGTCGGCTCGCCATAGCGGCTTTGCACCGTGGCCATCGTATTGCCGCGGTTCGGCCGCTCGGCGGCCGCAGCAGGATTGCCGGTGTCGGTGCTGAGCGTCTCCGCCAGGGCCGGGTGGGCCGCGCCGAGTGCAAGCAGTAGCAAAATGCGTAGGATAGGCATCGCGAAACCTCCACTTTAAGTGTAGCACCGGGTGGGAGCCTGTCGAGGTTGCCACGATAAATCCTTGATAGGCATCCCGAATCCTGATGAATAGCCGTTCATGCTGACACCGCTGCCGTTGGGGCTTGGGCTGCGGTATGTGCGTGCCCAAAAGCACCAGTACTTCGTCTCCTTCATCAGCTGGGTCTCCCTGGCCGGCGTTTGCCTGGGCGTGGCAGCGCTCATCACGATCCTGTCGATCATGAACGGCTTCGAGGGCGAGCTTCGCAACCGGCTGCTCGCGCTCTCCGCCCACGCCACCCTGCCGGCGCCAGCCGAGGCCGGCTCGCTGCGGGAGCTTGCCGGCCGCGCGCGGCGGGAGAGCGCCGTCCTGCGGGCGCAGCCTTTTGTCGAGGCGCAGGGACTTCTCTCGAATGACGCGACGCTCGCCGGAGCCGTCCTGCGCGGCATCGATGCCGCCGATCATCCAGCGGGGACGCCGTTGCAGGATGCCATGGTCGAGGGCTCGATCGAGTCACTCACGGCGGGCAGCGGACACGTTGCGCTCGGCCGCGCGCTCGCGATGCAATTGCAGGTCGGTATCGGCGATCGCGTGACCGTGCTGCTCCTCAGGACAGGCGCCGACGGCGAATTGCTGCCGCGCATCGGCGCCTTCGAGGTTTCTGGCCTTTTTGAGATCGGGCTCGCCGATCACGACGCCGGCATGGCGTTTGCTTCACTCGAGGATGTCGCGGCGCTTGCAGGACCGGCGGCGTCGGCAGGCATCCGGCTTTTCTTCGAGGACCCGTTCGACGCGCCGAGCCGTGCCCCTGCGGTCGCTGCCGCCCTCGGGACGCCGGCGGGCAGCGACTGGACCGCGGAGCATGCGGCGTATTTTCGTGCGATCCGGCTCGAGAAGACGATGATGACCGTCATCCTGCTGCTCATCGTTTCGGTCGCGGCGTTCAACATCATCGCAAGCCTCGTCATGGTGGTTGCGGAGAAGCGCAACGACATTGCGATCCTGCGCACGATGGGATTGTCGCGCGGCGACGTCGTTGCGACCTTCATCGTCCAGGGAACCGTCATCGGCTGGATCGGCACGGCTGCAGGGGTCGGCCTCGGCATCCTGCTCGCGATCAACGCGGGCGAAATTGCGCCTGCGCTGGAGCGCTGGTTCGGGTTTGAGATTTTCGACCCCGCCGTCTATTACATCACCCGCATACCGTCCGAGCTTCGTGTCTCCGATGTCACGCTCGTGTCGGTCACGGCACTCGCGCTGACGCTCCTCGCGACGATATATCCCGCACGCCGGGCAGCGGCCACGGAACCTGCGGAGGCCTTGAGGTATGAGTAGCCCGGCGGGCTGGCCCGTGTGGATCGGCCTGCGCTACCTTCGCGCGCGCCGGGAGAACCGCTTCGTCGGCTTCATCTCCGGAATCGCGATGACTGGCATCGCATTGGGCGTCGCCACCCTGATTGCCGTCCTGTCCGTGATGAACGGGTTCGAGCGCGATCTGCAGGACCGGATCCTCGACATCGTCTCGCACGCAACGCTCGAGGGCGACGGCGGCCGGCTGGCCGACTGGCAGGACGTGGCGCGGCGGACTGGCGATCAGCCCAATGTCCTCGCGCTTGCGCCATTCATCGAAGGCCGGGGCATGCTGGTCGCGGGTGAGCGTTCCGCGGCCGTTGAGTTACGGGCCGTGCTCCCGGCCGAGGAACGCCGGGTGACGGCGATCGAGCGGCATCTGTCAGGCCGCGGCCTCGACGAACTCGAACCGGGCGGCTGGCGCATCCTGCTCGGGCGCGGGCTGGCGGAGAAACTGGGCGTCGGCGCCGGCGACCCGGTTCAGGTCGTCATCGCGCAGGGCAACGTGACGCCGGCAGGCGTCACGCCGCGCATGCGGCGCTTTACGGTCGCAGGCTTTATCGACGCCGGCATGTACGAGTTCGACCAGGGCCTCGCGCTCGTGCACCTTGACGATGCGCGCCGACTGTACCGGTTCGGCGACGACGTGACGGGGTTGCGTTACACCTTCGATGATCCTGCGATCGCCGGGCGGCGTGTCCGGGAACTTGCCGAGGGGCTGGACGGCCGTTACTACATCAGCGACTGGAGCAGGCGGCATGGAAACTTCTTCCGCTCGATCCAGGTCACGAAATCGATCATGTTCGTCGTCCTGCTGCTGGTGGTCGCGGTTGCGGCGTTCAACATCATCTCGACGCTCGTGATGGTGGTGAAGGAGAAGCGCTCCGACATCGCGATCCTGCGCACGCAGGGCGGCTCGCCACGCGACATGCTGACGGTATTCATGACACAGGGTTCGATCATCGGCGTCGTCGGCACGGCGGCGGGAGTCGCGCTCGGGCTCCTGATTGCAGCGAACGTCACGATCCTCGTCGCGGGCCTCGAGCAGCTGACAGGCATCACGCTGGTGGATCCCCGCGTGTACTTCATTTCCGAGTTGCCGGCCGAGGTTCGGTCGCGCGACGTGCTCGTCATCGCGGGCGTCGCGCTCGCGCTCGGCGTGCTGGCGACTGTCTATCCTGCATGGCGCGCGGCGAAAACGCAGCCCGCGGAAGCATTGCGCCAGGAGGTTTGAGCGCCGCCATGAACGAATCGGTCGTGCTGGCCTGCGAGGGCCTCGTCAAGGAATTCAGGCAGGGTCCCGCCATCGTGCGGGTCCTGCAGGGTGTCAATACTTCGATCCGTCGCGGCGAACGGCTCGCCGTGGTCGGCGCATCCGGCTCCGGCAAGACGACGCTGCTGCAACTGCTGGGCGGTCTCGATCTGCCGACCGCCGGACGCGTCCTGATCGACGGTCGCGAGATGTCGGCGCTGCCGGATGCCGAGCGCGGCCGCCTGCGGAATGCCGCGATGGGGTTCATCTACCAGTTCCACCACCTCCTGCCGGAATTCAGTGCGCTCGAGAACGTGGCGATGCCGCTGCTCATCCGGCGCATGCCGCGGGCCGATGCCGCACGGGAGGCGCAGGCCTTGCTTGCACGGGTCGGATTGGGCGAACGCCTGAGTCACCGGCCATCGCAACTCTCGGGGGGCGAGCGCCAGCGCGCTGCGGTCGCCAGGGCGCTCATTACCCGGCCGCGAATCGTGCTCGCGGACGAGCCGACCGGGAATCTCGACGGTCGAAACGCGCGCCAGGTGCTCGACCTGATGATGGAACTCAACCGGGAACTCGGTACGAGCCTCGTCATCGTGACGCACGACCACGCGCTCGCCGGGCGCATGGACCGCGTGCTCATGCTCGTGGACGGAATACTGCGCGAAAGCGAAGGCTGACGGCGGCACGCGGGCCGGGGACCTCCGGCACCATCGCTCGCAACCAGCCGCGGGCGGTCCACGATGTTCTCGGTCGCACTCGCTTTCTGCGCGGGCGCCGCGGCGCTGCACGCGCTCCCGGCACTCTGGCCCCCTTCCGTTCTCGCTTTGGTACTGCTGGCGGCGGGCGGTGCAAGCCGCAGGTCCGCGGCCGTCGCGGCCTTCCTGCTTGGATTTGCATGGAGTCAGGTGATGGCATCGGCCTGGCTTGCCACTGGCTGGCCCTGCGAACGCGATCGCGAAGAACTCGAGCTGACCGGCCGCGTGTCGACGCCGGCGATCGAGCGGGGCGGCCGCACCGATTTCGACCTCGATGTGTCCGCGTCCGAGACCCCCGGCCAGCGGCCACGTCGTGTGAGGCTCTCATGGTACGAAGCGGCCGCCCTGCCGCGGCCGGGCGAGAGCTGGCGCTTGACTGTCCGGCTGCGCTGCCGCCACGGCATGGCGAATCCCGGTGCCGCGGATCGCGAACTCCAACTGCTGCGCGAACGCATCGACGCCACGGGCTATGTCGTTGCCAAGCGGCCACCGGAACTGCTGTCGAGGCCCTCGGGGCTAGCGATCGAGCGCCTGCGTTCGCGCATCGCGGAGTCAATCGCGCGCGCGCTGCCGCCCGGGCCTTCGGTCGCAGTTCTCCAGGGCCTGTCGGTCGGTGTGCGCGGCAGCATCCCCGATGCGCTCTGGGAGGCGTTCGCGATCACGGGCGTAGCGCACCTGATGGCAATTTCCGGCATGCACGTGACCGGATGCGCGCTCTTCGCGCTGGCGCTGCTTCGGCTGGCGTGGCGCCTGCCGGGACTCGTGCGCGTTCCGGCCCACCTGGAGATCGAAACGACCCTGATCGTCCTGATCACCGCCGCCTATGCGTTCTTGTCCGGCGCCTCGCTCCCTGCGCTGAGGACGCTCGCGATGGTCGGATTGGTCGCCGTCCTGCATCTGCTCCGCCGCTCGCTGCCCGTGCATGAGACGCTTTCACTTGCCGCGCTCGTGCTGGTCGCAACGGATCCGCTTGCGCTGACGTCCGGCGGATTCTGGCTTTCCTTCGTCGCGACGGCCGCGCTGCTTTCGATCCTGCCGCGCAGCGCGGATTGGCGCGGACGGGTCCTCGGGTTTGCGCGCGCGCAGGCCGCAATTACGGCGCTCCTCGCACCTGTCCTCGTTGCGGCATTCGGCCGCGTGTCGCTTGTGGCGCCCGCGGTCAATGCCGTGGCGATTCCCGCCTTCGGCGCGATCCTGCTGCCCATGGTTCTCGCGGCGACCGTCGTCGAGGCCCTCGCGCCGGGAACGGCTTTGATGATCTGGCGGGCGCTCGGCGCAGTACTCGACGTGGCATGGCCGTGGCTCACCGCGATTGCGGGATGGCCCGCGGCGAGCTGGGCCCCGGCCGCACGGACCGCCGGCCTCATCGCCGCCGCGGGTCTCATGCTGCTCGCCGCCCTGCTGCTGCCGCTCCGAGGGCTGCGGGTGGCCGCGCTTGCGATGCTCGGCGCCGTGACCTTCGGTGGCGCAACGCGCCCACCGGCAGGAGCCTGGACCCTGACTGCGGTCGACGTGGGTCAGGGCCTCGCCGTCGTCGTTGAGACCGCGAGTCATGTACTCGTGTTCGACACCGGCGCTCGCTGGCAGGGCGGCGGGACGGCGGCGCGCGTCTCGTTGCTGCCGTACCTTCGCTCGCGCGGCATACGGCGCATCGATCTTCTCGTCGTCAGCCACGACGACATGGACCACGCGGGCGGTGCCGATACGCTCAAACAATCGATCCGCGTGAAACGCACGATGACCGCGCCAGACAGCCGGATTGCGGCGGACTGGACGTGCCGGAGGGGAGATGCATGGCACTGGGACGGCGTCGCGTTTCGCGTGCTCCATCCGCCGGCCGGCTACGTCGGGAGCAAGAACGACCGCTCATGCACACTGCGCATTGCCGGTCCTGGCGGCAGTGCTCTCCTGCTTGCCGATACCGAGGCGGCCGCAGAAGCGATCCTGGTCTCGATGCCGCTCGTTTCCGATGTCGTTCTCCTGCCGCATCACGGGAGCCGCAGTTCGTCGGGCCCGGCCCTGGTCGCAGCGGTTTCGGCACGCCTCGGCATCGCATCCGCGGGGTTCGGCAATCGCTGGGGCATGCCCGCAGCAGCGGTCGTCGCGCGCTGGCGCGCCGCCGGCACAACCGTGCTGGACACGGCCGGGAGCGGCGCCATCATCGTACGATTTCCCGACCGTCCGGATGCAATCGAGGTCGTGACCGAACGCGGCCGTGCAGGGCGCTGGTGGTGGCAGGCCGCTGCGGGACCCGGGGCGCGGGCAGCGGAATCGTCCGCACGGTATCATGCGGCGCCATGTGGGAAATCATCATCGCGGGCGGGCCGGTCATGTGGCCGATCATCCTGTGCTCGGTCATCGCGGCCGCGATCATGCTGGAACGTCTGTGGACACTGCAGCGCAAGCGCGTGATTCCGCGCGAGTTGACGGACCGCATCTGGAAACTCGTCGAATCCCGCAGCCTCAACGAGCGCCACATCGAGGCGCTCGCGCACAACTCGCCGCTTGGCCGGGTGCTCGCGGCGGGGCTCATGAATCGCGACCAGGGCCGCGACATCATGAAGGAATCGATCGAGGACACGGGCCGCCATGTCGTGCATGAACTCGAGCGCTTTCTCGGCACGCTCGGGACAATCGCGGCCGTCACGCCGTTACTCGGGTTGCTCGGTACGGTCACAGGGATGATCCAGGCCTTCGAGGCGATCTCGGCCGAAGGCGTGGGGGATCCGAGGGTGCTGTCAGGCGGCATCGGCGCGGCGCTCATCACGACCGCCGCCGGCCTGATCGTCGCCATTCCGGCCCTGTTCGGCTACCGCTACCTGCGCGGCGTCGTCGATCTGCTCGTCGTCGACATGGAGAAGGAAGCGATGAAGCTCGTGCGGGCGTTCGATCGCCTGAACACGCGCGCGCAGCCCGGCGCGCGGCGCCGCGAAGCCGCGTCATGAGGCTTCAGGTCAGGCGCGGAGAAGACGTCGAGCTCAACCTGATCTCGCTAGTCGACGTCGTGCTGCTGCTCGTGATCTTCTTCATGCTGTCGACGACCTTCGTGGAGGAGGGCAGGCTCCGCGTCGAGCTACCGGAAGCGGACGTCGCCAGGGCCAAAAGTGCCGCCGACCCGATCGTCATCACGATCTCGGCGCAGGGGAGCTACCGCGTGGACGATCGTGCACTCGTCAACAACGAGCGGACGACGCTCCGCGCGGCCTTGCGGCAGGTTGCCGGCGATGCGAGCGGCCAGCCGGTCACCATTCGTGCGGACGCACGGGCGACCCACCAGTCCGTCGTCACGGCAATGGACGTGGCCGCGAAGCTGGGCTTCACGCAGGTCAACATTGCGACCATCAGCGCGCAAGAATAAACCCGTTCTGCCGCCGCTCACCATGAGCGGGCTCAGCATCTACCTCCGGCTGCTTGCCTACGCACGGCCGCACTGGCCGATGTTCATGCTCGGCGTGCTCGGCATGGTCCTGTTCGCCGCCGTCGACACCGGCTTCGCGTTCCTGGTCAAGAAATTCCTGGATGGAGCGTTCGTCGAGCGCGACAGCGGCATGCTCGTCTACGTGCCGGCCAGCATCATTGTCCTGTTCGTGGTGCGCGGGGTCGGAGACTACCTTTCGGTGTATGCGCCCGGGTGGGTCGGACGCCAGGTTATCAAGGCGATCCGGCACGACGTCTTCTCCCGCTACCTGCAGCTCCCTGTTTCCTTTTTCGACCGGAACGGCGTCGCGACGCTCCTATCACGCCTGACCTACAACATCGAACTCGTGGCGGAGGCCGCGACGACAGCGATCACCTTCCTGATCCGCGACACGCTGACGATCTTTGGCCTGATCGGCTACCTCCTTTACCTCAACTGGCGCCTGACCGTGTTCGCACTGGTTGTGGCGCCGCCGATCGTCGGCCTGATCCGCATCACGAGCAATCTCTTCCGCCGCTACAGCACGCGCATCCAGGCGTCGATGGGAGACGTCGCGCGGGTGGCGAAGGAGTCGCTCGAAAGCCAGCGGATGATCAAGGTGTTCAATGCCCAGGACCAGCAGATCGGGGCATTCGAGCAGGTCAACGAGCGGAATCGCGCGAGTTTCATGAAGCTGATTACGGTCAAGGCCGTTTCGAATCCGGTCGTGCAGATGATCGCGGCCTTCGGCCTGGCCGCCGTGATGTACATGGCGATCCGCGACGTCCTCGATGAAGGCCTGACCATCGGGGAGTTCACTTCGTTCCTGACGGCTCTCCTGCTGGTCACGGCGCCGCTTCGCCGACTCGTCAGCGTCGTCGGACCCTTGCAGCAGGGCATCGCCGCGGGCGAAAGCGTTTTCGAGGTGCTCGATACTCCGGTCGAGGACGCGGGCGGTGACCTGCGCATCATCCGGGCGCGCGGTGACGTCGAGTTCCGCGACGTCAACTTCACCTACGATGCGGAGAAGGGCCGCGTCCTGAACGGTATCAGCTTCCGGATCGCCCCTGGAGAAACGATCGCGATCGTCGGGCGCTCGGGAAGCGGCAAATCGACCCTGATCAGCCTGCTGCCACGATTTCACGATCCCGACTCGGGCGTCGTGCTCCTGGATGGCATCGATCTTCGAAAGTACCGGCTGCAGGACCTCCGCAACCAGATCGCGCTCGTCAGCCAGGATGTCATGCTGATCGACGACACGATGCGCAACAACATCGCCTTCAGTGCACCCGGCGCGAGCGCGGAAGACGTCGAGCGCGCGGCGCAGGCGGCGCATGTGCTCGAGTTTTCGGAGGGGCTGCCCGACGGTCTCGACACGACGATTGGGGAGCGCGGCGCGCTCCTGTCGGGTGGCCAGCGCCAGCGCGTTGCGATTGCGCGCGCAATACTCAAGAACGCGCCGATCCTGGTCCTCGACGAGGCCACGTCGGCACTCGATGCCGAATCGGAGCACCTGGTCCAGACGGCGCTTTCGAGCCTCGTTCAAGGCCGCACGACCCTCGTGATCGCGCATCGCCTTTCGACGATCGAGCGCGCCGACCGCATCCTCGTGCTCGACGAGGGGCGCGTCGTCGAATCCGGCACGCACGCTGCACTCCTCGCGGCCGGTGGCGTGTACGCCGCGCTGCACCGGATGCAGTTCAACGTCTGAGCCGGGCCCGGATATCACCCGCTTGGCGACGCGTCTGCATGACTGGTTCCTGGCCACCTGGTACGGCGAGCCGCGACGGGGCGGTTGGCTCTTGCCTGCCGCCTGGCTGTTCGGCGGGGTCGCCAGCCTTCGCCGGGCGCTCTACGCCTGGGGGTGGCTGCGACGTTATCGATCGCGCCGTCCCGTCGTCGTCGTCGGCAACCTGACCGTCGGCGGCACGGGCAAGACGCCGTTCGTGATCTGGCTCGCGCGCGAACTGGCGCGTCGGGGATTCGTCGTGGGTGTGGTACTTCGCGGATACGGCGGCCAGAGCGGTCCCGCGAGGCTCGTGTCGCGGGCGGACTCCGCCGTGAGCGTGGGCGACGAAGCACTTCTGCTTTCACGCAAACTGGCAGGCCCCATCGCGATCGCGCGGCACCGCGCGGACGCGGTGCGCCTCCTCGAGGGCGCTTGCGATGCGATCGTCTGCGACGACGGATTGCAGCACTATGCACTCGCGCGCGACGTCGAGATTGCAGTCATCGATGCCGCTCGCGGCTTCGGGAACGGGCGCCTGCTGCCGGCGGGACCGCTGCGCGAGCCCGTGGGCCGGCTCGAATCGGTCGATGCCGTCGTTGTGAACGGTGACGGGTTCGACTGGCCGTCCTCGATCCGGATGCAGCTCGAGCCGGTCGCGGTCGTCTCGCTCGGCGCTGGCTCCCGCAGGCCGCTGTCCGATTATTCCGGCCGCATGGTCACGGCCGTCGCCGCCATCGGCAATCCGGAACGGTTTTTCGGCCTGCTGCGCAGGCACGGCCTGCGCGTCCAGTCGCGCGTCCTGCCGGATCACGCGCATTTCTCGCCGGCAGAGGCGGGGGCCACTCCGGGAATACCGCTCCTGATGACGGAGAAGGATGCCGTAAAATGCACGGGCGACGGCTGGGGTGACGCCGGCTACCTGGAGGTGGAGGCGCGCATTGACGCGGCGGCGGCCACGGGACTCGTCGAGCGCATCGCTGCCCTGGCGGCGGAATCAAAGGAAAGACGCGGTGAGTGAACGTTTGACCGACATCCTCGCCTGCCCGGTATGCAAGGGCCCGCTGCAATGGCGGCTCGACACGCAGGAGTTCGTGTGTCGCGCGGACCGCCTGGCCTATCCGGTCCGGGACGGCATTCCGGTCATGCTGCCGGACGAGGCTCGCAGGCTTGCGCCGGACGACGCCGCGCTCGCCGGGCGCTAGGGTTCCCGATGTTTCGCGTCGTCATACCCGCGCGCCATGCTTCGACCCGCCTGCCTGGCAAGCCGCTCGCGCTCCTGGCGGGCATTCCGATGGTCCTTCACGTGCATCGTCTTGCGCTCCGTTCCGGTGCGGGTGAAGTCGTCGTCGCGACGGATGATGAACGGATCCGCGCCGTCTGCCAGGCGGCCGGCGCCGATGTCGAGATGACCCGTCGCGAGCACGCATCCGGCACAGATCGCATCGCAGAGCTGGCCGCGCTTCGCGGCTGGCCGGCGGATGCGATCGTCGTCAACGTCCAGGGCGACGAACCGCTGATGCCGCCGGCACTCATCGGCCAGGCCGCGGCGCTCCTGGCCAATAGCCCGGGAGCGGCGATTGCGACGCTCGCGACGCCCATCGCGACCGAGGCCGAATACCTGGATCCGAATGTGGTCAAGGTCGTCACGCGCGAAGACGGGCAGGCGCTCTATTTCAGCCGCGCGCCCATCCCCTGGGATCGCGACGGCGCACAGTCTGTGCCGGCGAGCGTGACGCGGCATCGCGGCGCGCGCCGCCATCTCGGGATTTACGCCTATTGCGTCTCGGCCCTGCGGACGCTTTCCGGGGCTGCCGCGACGACACTCGAACTGCGCGAAAGGCTGGAACAGCTACGCGCCCTCCAGATGGGGCTGGCGATCGTCGTGGCCGATGCGGTTGAGCCGCCAGGGCCCGGCGTCGACACGGCGGAAGACCTGGCGCACGTCGAGGAACAGATGCGGCGGGGCGCGCGCGCATGAACCGCGCCGCGGAACTCGTCGCGCCGTTCTATGCCATCGAGATCAATCGCATCGCGAACGAGCGGGAGCGGCGGGGCCTGCCGGTCATTCACATGGAAGTCGGCCAGCCCTCGGCGGGCGCGCCCAGGGGAGCCATCGCGGCCGGTGAACGCGCACTGAAGGAATGCCCGCAGGGCTATTGGGAAAGCAGCGCCCTCGCGGAACGGATCGCGGTTCATTACCGCGTGAGTTACGGGCTCGAACTGGATCCCTCCCGGATCCTGTTGACAATGGGGGCATCGGCGGCGCTCGTGCTTGCGATGTGCGTGCTGTTCGAGCGCGGCGCGCGGGTCGCCATGGCGCGCCCGGGTTATCCCGCACACCGAAATGTCCTTCACGCACTTGGGCTCGTGCCGCTCGAGCTCGAATGCAGCGCAGCAACGCGTTTCCAACCGACCGCCGCCATGATTGCGGCGCTCGATCCGGCACCGGCGGGTCTCGTCCTTACGAGCCCTTCGAACCCGACGGGCACGATGCTCGACGACACCGAGTTTGCCGCAATTGCCGCAGTGTGTGCAGAGCGCAGTATCCGCATCGTTTCCGACGAGACCTATCATGGGATCACTTATGGGCGGCCCGCGCCCTCGGTCCTCGAGCACCAGCCCGATGCGGTCGTGGCGAACACGTTCTCGAAATACTGGTGCATGACCGGATGGCGTCTCGGCTGGGCGGTGGTGCCCGGGCCACTGGTGGACGTGATGCGACGATTTGCCGGAAATCTTTTCCTGGTACCACCAACCCTCTCGCAGCACGTGGCGCTTGCAGCAATGGAAGAGCGCGCGGAGCTTGACGAGAACGTCGCGACCTATGCCGCAAACCGCCAGTTGCTGGTCGAGGCACTGCGGGGTCTCGGCATCACGCGCTTTGCGCCGGCCGATGGCGCGTTTTATCTCTACGCCGACATCGGGCATCTGACCCGGGATTCGTTCGCGTGGTGCCAGGAGGTCCTCGATGCGACGGGTGTCGCGATCAATACCGGCAAGGACTTTGATTCCGTGAATGGCGATCGATTCATCCGTATCTCGTTCGCGGTGTCGACGACGGAAACGGTGCGGGCGATCGAGTGCCTCGACGGCTGGCTCCGAAAGCGAAAGCGCGCGTGACGCGCGTACTGTTCGTCTGCCTCGGCAACATTTGCCGCTCGCCGACGGCGGAGGCGGTATTCCGCGATCTCGCCAGCCGGCATGCGGCGAAACTCGCGATCGAAGTGGACTCCGCGGGAACGCACGGCTACCACACCGGCAGCCCGCCGGATGAGCGGGCGATTGCCGCGGCGCGCCGACGCGGCATCGACATGAGCAGCCTTCGCGCACGTGTCGTCGAGGCAGCCGACTTCGAGCGCTTCGACCTGTTGCTCGCGATGGACGAACCTGTCTACGAGCGCTTGCGCCGGATCGCGCCCGCCGGGCACGCGGGACGCGTGCGGCTATTCCTCGAATATGCGCCACAACTGAGCCGGCGCGAGATTCCCGACCCGTACTACGGCGGCGAGACCGGCTTCGAGGAAGTCCTCGACCTGGTCGAGGAGGCCGCGCGCGGCCTCCTGACCGAGCTCGGCACCGACCGGTAAGTCATTCTTTCGGTTCGAAGTGGTGTCCTTCGCCCGGCGTCGATGACCACACCGTGTGGGTCGGCACGGGCTTGGGAGCCGGTAATACCGGCGTCTCGGCTGCAGGCGGCGTGAAAACCGGCGGGGACGGTGTGGCCGGTGCCATCGGGGCAACCGATACGGGTGGCGACGGCACTCTCTCGATCATCGGCTCCGGACGCGCCTCAGGCGCAGACATGGCGGGTGCATCGTTTCGCGGCTGTGAATCGCCATTGCCCTGGGCGATCGGCTGCGAATCGCCCGGCCGGTAGGATTCCTGCCGTCCTCCGCGACCGCCGCGTCCGCGGCGCCGGCGGCGGCGGCGCTGCGCATCGCCTTCCGCGGCCTGCTGCTGATCCGGGCGCTGATCGGGGCGCGGGTTCTGGGCCGGCTGCGGCCGCGGTGGAGCGGCTTCTGCCGGACGATCCCGATGCTTTGCATTGTCGTCGCGGGCGTTATCTGCGCGCTGGCGATCATTGCGCTGGCCGCGTTCCGGGTCGCGATTCCGGTCCCGGTCCCGATTGCGGTTCCGGTCACGATCGCGGCGCGGCCCGCGCTCCCCGCGAGGCGGGCGGCGGCCACCGCGGTCGTCGCGCTGCTGATCACGTGAATGCCGGCCGCCTTGACGTTCATGTCGACTGGATCCCGACGGCGCGGCCTCGTCCTTTGCCGGGTGCTCTGCGCCCTGGAAAAAACCCATCAGCTTCGACCAGAACCCGGGGCCTTTCTCCTTGTGGGCGACCGGTGCCGCCGGCGCGGGTGCCGGCGCTGCCGGCGCAATCGGCTGCACCGCCGCAGGCTGAACCGCCGCGCGCTTGTCCGATTGCGACTGGAAGTCGAGTTCCTTGTGCGGCTGGCCAGCCATCTGGTAGCTCGTCACCGCATTTTCCGGCAACGACAGCTCATCGTCGCGCACGCGGCGGATCGAGTAGTTGGGCGTCTGCATGTTCGGGTCGGGCACGAGCACGATTTCGATCTCGCGCTGGCTTTCGAGCCGGTGCAGCCATTCGCGCTTTTCGTTGATCAGGAAGGTCGAGACGTCGACGGGCAGCTGCGCGACCACGCGGGTCGTGCGCTCCTTGCGGACTTCCTCGCCGATCAGCCGCAGTACGGCAAGCGCCATCGATTCGACGCTGCGGATCGTGCCCATGCCGCTGCAACGCGGGCAGGCCATGTGCGTGGATTCACCGAGCGAGGGCCGCAGGCGCTGGCGGGACATTTCCATCAGGCCGAATCGGGAGATCCGTCCGAGCTGGATGCGGGCGCGATCCGAGCGCACGGCCTCGCGGAGCCGGTCCTCGACACCCTGCTGGTTCTTCTTCAATTCCATGTCGATGAAGTCGATGACGATCAGCCCGCCGAGGTCGCGGATGCGGAGCTGCCGTGCAATTTCTTCCGCGGCCTCGAGATTGGTGTTGTAAGCCGTCGTCTCGATGTCCGCGCCGCGCGTCGCGCGCGCAGAATTGATGTCGATCGAGACGAGCGCCTCCGTATAGTCGATCACGATGCCGCCACCTGACGGAAGCGTCACGGCGTGGGAGTAAGCGGACTCGATCTGGCTTTCGACCTGGTAGCGTGTGAACAGCGGCACGTCGTCGGTGTAGAGCCGGATCTGACGCATCCCTTCGGCGTTCTGGAAGCGCTGCACGTATTCGAGGGCGCGCTGGTGGGCGCCGGGCTCGTCAATGAGCACTTCGCCGATGTCGTCCGACAGGTAGTCGCGCAGCGCCCGCGTCACCGCGTCGCTTTCCTGATACACGAGAAACGGCGCAGGCCGCTCTGCGGCGGCCGTGACGATCGCGTCCCAGTTGGCACGGAGGTTGTCGAGATCCCATTGCAGCTCTTCAGGGCCGCGGCCTACGCCCGCGGTGCGCACGATCGTGCCCATGCCGTCCGGAACGTGGAGCAGGTCGAGCGAATCCCGGGTCGCGTCGCGCTCCTCGCCCTCGATGCGCCGCGAGACGCCGCCGGCGCGCGGGTTGTTCGGCATCAGCACGAGAAATCGGCCGGCGAGACTGATGAAAGTCGTGAGCGCAGCACCCTTGTTGCCGCGTTCTTCCTTCTCCACCTGGACCAGCAACTCCTGGCCTTCCTGGAGGACGTCGCGGATGTTGAAGCGGGCGCCCGGCGCCGGCTGGAAACGGAAGTATTCCCGGGCGACTTCCTTGAGCGGCAGGAAGCCCTGGCGCTCTGCGCCATATTCGACGAAGGCGGCTTCGAGGCTCGGCTCGACGCGCGTTACGCGCGCCTTGTAGATATTGCCTTTCTTCTGTTCGCGGGACGGTAACTCGATCGAGAGATCGAAAAGCTTCTGGCCGTCAACCAGGGCGACGCGCAATTCTTCTTGCTGCGTCGCGTTGATGAGCATTCTTTTCATGGGCCCCATCCAAGGTGCTGGGGGCCGCTTCGCCAAGGATGTCGCGCTTTGTCACGAGTGAAACCCGTTGCCCTGCAGGCGCGGATCGCGGGCGCAAAGGAGCATGCCGCAGCGCAGGGCTGCGGGCGGGTTGACTCCTGCACGAACCAGCGAGATCGACACGCGCGGGGAACATAACATCCGAACGAAGGGCCGGCGATGGTCCGGACATTCCGGACCAACTAACATGCGGCCTGCCCGAAGGGGGCCGCGTACCGGTCAGCGGCCACGCTTCGCTTCGCGAAGCCTGCGCCGTAAGACCTGACTGCGGGATACGATATCAGATGCGCTCGGAAAATCAATACGTTAGAGAGACTCCATGACGGCCGGTCGAAATCCGGGCGGGAAAGTGCAGAGGGTGCGTGCGGGCGAGGGTTCGGCGGGGCAGCGCCTCGATAATTTTCTGCTGCGCGAGCTCTCCGGCGTACCCCGGAGCCGCGTGTATCGCCTCCTTCGCAAGGGCGAGGTCCGCGTCAATGGCAAGCGCAAACAGGCGGACTACCGGCTGGAAGCCGACGATGAAGTGCGCCTGCCGCCGGTGCGGAACCTGCCGGATGCGCCGGCCGGCGCGCGCCTTGTACCCGATGCATTGATCGAGACGGTCCGCGATTCGATCGTGCATGAGGATGCCCGGCTTCTCGTGCTGAACAAGCCCGCGGGACTCGCGGTACACGGCGGCTCAGGCCTCGCATTCGGCGCGATCGAAGCGCTCCGGGCGCTCCGGCCGGGCGAGTCCCTCGAGCTCGCGCACCGGCTCGATCGGGACACGAGCGGGTGCCTGCTGGTCGCGCGGACGCGCGGCGCGTTGCGCGCCCTCCATGCGATGCTCCGCGAGGGAACCGTCGAAAAGCACTACGCGACGCTCGTCGCCGGCCGTTGGCATCTTGGCCGCAAGACGATTGACGCTCCGGTGCTCACGAACGCGCGCCAGGGCGGCGAACGTGTCGTGCGCGTCCATCGTGCGGGAAAGTTCGCCGTGTCGGTCTTCACCCCGCGCGAACATTTTCGTGACATTGCGACGCGAATGGACGTTGCAATTCACACGGGCCGCACGCACCAGATTCGAGTGCACGCGGCTTTCGCGGGCCATCCCGTTGCCGGCGACGAGAAGTATGGCGACCGCGAGTGCAATGCGCGGCTTCGGGCCGTCGGACTGCGACGCATGTTCCTGCATGCCGCGTCGATCTCGTTTCTCTGGCCCGAGAGCGGTGACGCGTTTCGCATCGAGGCGCCGCTGCCCGCCGATCTCGCCGCGGTCCTCAACCGCCTTCGCGAATCGCCCCCAGTTCAGGTGTGAGGCGGCACGAGCGGGTCGAGCCCGGCCGAGCGAAGCGCTTGCGCGACCCAGATGAGTGGCAGGCCGATGAGCGCGGCGGGGTCCTTCGTTTCAATTGACTCAAGGAGAGTGGCCCCGAGGCCCTCGCTACGGAATCCGCCGGCGCAGTCGAATGGCCTGTCAATCTCGACGTATTGCGCGATCTCATCTTCCAGGAGCTTGCGGAACCGGACGATGGTGAAATCGACGTGTTCGTGGACCGTTTCCGGCCGGCCGCGAAAGAGTACGGCCGCCGTGTGGAACTCGACTGCCTGCCCGCTGCTCGCGCGGAGCTGTTCACGAGAACGCACTGCATCACCCGGCTTGTCGTGGATGCGCCCGGCGCAGACTGCGACCTGGTCGGAACCCAGGATCCAGGCTTCTGGGGCGCGTGCCGAGACCGCGGCGGCCTTGGCCCGCGCGAGGCGCCGCGCCCGTTCACGCGGCAACTCGCCCGGGATCGCCGCTTCGTCGACGCCGGGCACTTCGGTCGAAAAGTCGACGCCGAGGCGTGTCAGTAACGCCGCACGATAGGGGGAGCCCGACGCAAGATACAGTCGCGGTTTCATTCGCGGTCCGTGCTTAAAAAACAAGGGTTTGCGCCGCGTCTTCTTTGACACCCCCGGCGCCGCTCACTATCATACCGCCCCCATGTCGACGCCCCCGGACCGGCCGCTCGATGCGCTCGGCCTGGCGCGGAGCGGGGCGGTCCTCGAAAGGAATTTTCCGATTGCCGGCTTCGCGCGTTTGCGCGAGCGGCTGGCGGAACCTGCCGGAACCGCCGCGGTGCGAGCGGTGTTTCGTCTGCAGGACGGGTTGCCGGCAGCCGCCCTGGAGGTCGAAGCGGCGGTCGTGCTGACCTGCCAGCGTTGCCTGGGGCCGGTCCGCCGCAGGCTTGAGTCGGTGGCGCACCTGGTGTTCGCACCGGAAGAGACGCCGGAGCTGCCGCCGGATCACGAGGCGATTGGCGGAGACCCGCAGAAGGTCGAACTGGCCGCGTTGGTCGAGGACGAATTGCTGTTGTCGTTGCCGCTGATCGCGCTGCATGCTCCGGGTGAGACCTGTGAGCTGCCGCTGCAGGCCACGGCCACGCCGGCAGGCGAAGGACCGACGGAAATGCGCCGGCCCTTCGCGGGATTGAAGGATTTGCTGAAACATTGAACCGGAGATGATTTTCCATGCCTGTACAGAAAAGCCGCAAGACTCCGTCGAAGCGCGGCATGCATCGCTCCCACGACCGCCTTACGAAGCCGGCGCTGTCGAAGGACCCGACGACGGGCGAGACCCACCTGCGCCATCGCGTGAGCCGTGACGGCTTCTATCGCGGACGCAAGGTGATCGACGTCCCGGTTGAGGACGCAGGGCAGGAATGAACCCTGCGCCACGGGCGCTGACAATGGTCGTGCGATGATGCGTTACTCGCGCGTCGCCGGAACCGGCAGCTACCTGCCGGAAAACGTCGTGACGAACAAGGATCTCGAGTCGCGCGTCGACACGACGGACGAGTGGATCCGGACGCGCACCGGCATCGAGCGGCGGCACATTGCGGGACCCGATGAAACCAGTTCATCGCTCGCCGAGCATGCGGCACGGCGTGCGCTGAAAGCGGCAGGGCTGACGCCGGCCGACGTGGATTTCATCGTGGTCGGCACCACCACGCCCGATCTCATCTTCCCGAACACCGGCACGCTCCTCCAGGAGCGGCTTGGCATCCACGGCTGCCCGGCGTTTTCCCTGGAGACCGCCTGCAGCGGTTTCGTCTACGCGCTGTCGATCGCCGACAAGTACGTGAAGCTCGGCGAAGCGAAATGCGCGCTGGTGGTCGGCGTCGAGTGCCTGTCGCGCTTCGTCGACTGGACGGACCGTGCCACGTGCGTATTGTTCGGCGACGGTGCCGGCGCCGTCGTGCTCACGCCGGCGGACGAGCCCGGCATCATCGGCACGCATCTGCATTCCGACGGCAAGTACAAGGACCTCCTGTTCTTTCCGTACGGCGTCTCGAGCGGCTTCGACAAGCTCCGCAACAATTCGACCGACGGTCTCAAGATGCTCGGCAACGAAGTGTTCAAGGTTGCGGTGCGCACCTTGTCGAAGCTCGTCGACGAGACACTTGCGAAGAACGGCGTGGAGCGCGGCGACATCGACTGGCTCATTCCACACCAGGCGAATCTCCGCATCATCCAGTCGGCGGCCGACAAGCTCGGGCTGCCGATGGAAAAGGTCGTCGTCACCGTACAGGATCACGGCAACACATCCGCGGCGTCGATCCCGCTCGCCCTGGACACTGCGGTGCGTGACGGGCGCATTCATCGCGGCCAGTTGCTGCTGCTCGAGACGTTCGGCGGCGGCTTTACCTGGGGTTCCGCACTGATACGCTATTGAACGGGAACTGGTCGGGGGACAGGGTGGTCCAGAAGCACATGCAGACTCGATGGCCGGGAATCCAGGCGTTATTGTTGACGTTCGGCCTTGCGGCCGTAATACGGGCGCAGGCCGGGCAGTTTCCGCTGCCGACCGAGGGCAGCGACGTGATCGGTGCCACGATTACAATCGGGGCCGAGTCAAGCGACACCTTGCTCGATATCGCGCGTCGTCACGGCGTCGGTTACGAAGAGATCACGAACGCGAATCCAGGCGTTGATCCGTGGCTGCCGGGAGCCGGCACCGTCGTGACCGTGCCGAAGCAGCGCCTGCTTCCACAGGCGCCGCGCACCGGGATCGTCATCAATCTGCCGGAGCATCGGCTCTACTGGTATCCGCCGGCGGTACCCGGACAACCGCCTATAGTCTGGACGTTTCCGGTCAGCATCGGAAAGATGGACTGGAACACGCCTCTCGGCATCACGCGCGTCGTCGCGAAGGTGAAGAATCCGACCTGGACACCGCCCAAGTCCGTGCGCGAGGAGTATGCGAAGCGCGGCGACATCCTGCCTCCCGTCGTTCCTGCAGGTCCGGACAATCCACTCGGCCTCTTCGCGCTCCGCCTCGGAATTCCGGGCGGCGCCTATCTGATCCACGGCACCAACCGGCCCGCCGGCGTCGGTATGCAGGTGACACATGGTTGCATGCGGCTCTATCCCGAGGACATCGAGACGCTCTACGGCCTGGTACACGTGGACTCGCAGGTCATGATCGTCAATCAGCCGTACAAGTGGGGTTGGCACGAGGGCGAGCTGCTGATCGAGGTGCATCCTCCGCTGCAGGAGGATGCGGTGGAGGCGCCGTCGCTCACCGACCTCACGCGCCTGATCGTCGAGGCGACGCGTTCACAGCCACTCGCGATCGACTGGATGGGGGCCGAGCGCACCTGGCGCGAGGCGCGTGGCATGCCGACACCGGTTTCAGTCGCTGGTCCGCGTACGGCCGCGATTCCGTCCGATTCCCGCCAGTCACCCTGACAAGCAAAAGCCCCGCGGTGTCGCCACCGCGGGGCTTTTCTGTTGGCGTACGAGGTCGATTACTTCGACATCGACTTTTCGAACATGCGATTGAGCTTCTCGCTGTTCGCGTCGCAGCACTGCTGCGCCGCCTGCGCCGCAGACGCAGCCTGGTTGGCTGAGTTCTGCGCCGAGGTGGCAGCCTGCTGTGCGGAGGCCGCGGCGCGGCTTGCGCCGTCCGCTGCAGTCTTCACGCCGTCCATGTCACCGGACAGCTTGGCGACTTGCGACTTGAGTGAGTCGACTTCCGCCTGCAAGGGCTTCAGATCGGTGCAGCCGGCGCCCAGGGCGATAACGGCGGCAGCGACGCCCACCTTCAGGATGTTGGTCATGAGTTTTTTCTCCACAAGGTTGCATGGAACGTTACACGCCGCTTCCGCGGATGCACGGCGCCGGCGGTCCTTCCTGTCCGCACGGTGGCGATGCGGATCGTAACGTATTGGCGCGATGGGTGAAAGCACGTTCGGCGTTTGTCGCCGGGCAGCGACAGCAAATACGGAGTCAGTGTCAGACAATACGTAGACGTTCTGCATTCGTATTTTGTGCGACACGTACGGGAGTGCACCCGGTGTGCGCAAGGCGCGGCCGGGACTGGCTCGCTCGCTCAGTCGATCTTTATTCGCTCTCTCGCCGGTCCCGGCCGCGCCTTGCGCACACCGGGCACGCTGCTATCAGTGCCGGTTCAATGATGGGTGCTTGCCAGAAAGCCTTACCTGTATATAATCCCACCTACTGGGTATTCATACAGGTGGAGCATGACAGACGATCTCACGCCGCGCCAACGGCAGATCCTTGAGTTCATTCAGGACGCGATCGCCGCCAACGGCCTGCCGCCGACCCGCGCGGAAATCGCGGAGGCGCTCGGTTTCCGTTCCGCTAACGCCGCCGAGGAGCACCTGCGCGCGCTGCAACGCAAGGGCGTGCTCGCGCTGATCGCAGGCAGCGCGCGCGGCATCGTGCTGAAGGATGCGCTCCGCGAACAGTTCGGCCTGCCGCTCATCGGCCGGGTGGCCGCCGGTCGCCCGATCCTGGCTGAAGAGCATGTCGAGGGCCGCTTCCAGATCGATCCGGCGCTGTTCAGCCCGCGCCCGCATTACCTGCTTCGGGTCAGCGGCATGAGCATGCGCGACGTCGGCATCCTGGACGGCGACCTGGTCGCGGTGCACCGGTCCACCGACGTCCGCAACCGGCAGATCATCGTCGCGCGACTCGAGAACGAGGTGACGGTCAAGCGCTATCGCCAGGAAGGCTCGGTGGTCTGGCTCCTGCCGGAGAACCCCGAGTTCGAGCCGATCCGTGTCGATCTTCGCAAGCAGTCGATGACGATCGAGGGCGTGGTGGTCGGCGTCCTGAGGCGCGGCCGGCCGGACGTCATGCAGTGAGCGACGCGCTCGCGGAATTGCTGCGCCACCCCGCGCTCTGGCGCGGGAGTTCTGCTGTCGCGCCGCGGACCGTTTCGACCGGTTTTCGCCTTCTCGATACGCGGCTGCCGGGCGGCGGCTGGCCCTTGTCCACGTTGATCGAACTCCTGGTGCCCACCGCGGGCGTCGGCGAAATCCGCCTGCTGCTGCCGGCGCTCCGCGCACTCGCCACCGCGACACCCGGGGAACCGCGCTGGATTGCCTGGCTCGCTCCGCCGCACCTGCCTTATGCGCCAGCGCTCGCCGATGCGGGGCTCGATCCCGCGCGCATGCTGGTGATCCGTCCGCGCGCCGGACTCGACGGGTTCTGGGCGATGGAACAGGCCTTGCGCTCCGGCGTCTGCGCGGCTGTCCTTGGCTGGATCGGCACCGCCGGCGATCAGGCCTTGCGCCGCCTGAAGCTGGCCGCGGAAGAAGGATGCACGCCCGGCTTCCTGTTGCGGCCCTCCGTGCATCGTGCCGAATGTTCGCCGGCCGCGCTCCGGCTTGCGCTCCTGGCACGGGACTACGGTCTCGACGTCGAGATCCTGAAGAGCCGCGGCGGCGGGCCGGCGCGCATCGAGCGCCTGCCGATCCACTGATCCGTCCATGTTTGAACCTCATCCGGCCGCGATCACGCCGGCACCGGCGAGCCATCGACGCGCACTGGAACCGGTGCCTGCGCCGCCTGCAGCCGCGGCCCCCAGCGCACGTGAGCTATGGCTCGCTGCGCATTTCCCCCGCCTGCCGCTCGATGCCCTGTTGCCGGGAACCGGACAGGGGCGTGCAGCCGCGGTCACCGCGACCGACGACCCTCGCCGTTCCATCGTCGCCTGCAACGAGCGCGCTGCCCGCCAGGGTGTCGCGCCGGGCATGAGCCTCAACGCGGCTCTCGCCCTGGTGCCGGGACTCCGGGTCGAGGAACGCAGGCACCCCGCGGAAGCGGCGCTGCTCGATCGCCTGGGACGCTGGGCGCTCCAGTTCACGCCCGTCGTCAGCCTCGAGCCGCCTTCCGCGGTGCTCGCCGAAGTGCGTGGGAGCCTCGATCTATTCGGCGGCGTCATGGCGCTCTGGCGGCGTGCGCTCGCGGGTCTTTCCGCGAGCGGATTGCAGGCATCGCTCGCGCTCGCGCCGACTCCGCGTGCGGCGCTCTGGCTCGCACGCGCCGATCTCGCGATGACCGTGACCCGCGCCGATGCGATGCCGGGCATTGCGGCGCGGCTGCCGCTCGCCTGCCTGCAATGGCCGCAGGACACGATCGCAACGCTCCAGGGGCTCGGCATCCGGAATGTTGCCGACCTGTTGCGCCTGCCGCGGTCCGGCTTCGCCGCGCGTTTCGGGCCGCGGCTCCTCGATGAACTCGACGAAGGTCTTGGCCGCCGCCCCATGCCGCGCCGGCGTCATGTCGTTCCGGAGCGTTTCGACGAACGGCTCGAACTGCCGGTGGCCACGGAACTCACGGCCGGTCTGCAACCGGCGCTCGAGTACCTGCTCGGTCACCTCGACGCCTTCCTGCGCGCCCGCGCATCGGGCGTCGGCACTTTGCGCGTGGATCTCCTGCACCGCGGACAGGCGCCGACTCGACTCTGGGTGACTCTCACGCGCATGGCTGGCGATGTGGAGCATCTGCGGGAACTGCTGCGCGAGCGGCTCGCGCAGTGCCGTCCCGCCGCGCCGGCCGAGGCACTCCGGCTGCGTTCCGGGGTGCTGCTTCCGCTCACGCTTCGCGACGCGGGGCTCTTCGAGCGCGGCCGGAGCGCAGATCCGGAGGCGACGGCGCGCCTGCTCGATCGCTTGCGCGCACGACTCGGTCACCAGGCGGTGTTCGGCGTTTCACCGGTGCCGGAACATCGTCCCGAGCGCGCCTGGCGGGTCGCGGAGCCGGGCGGTACGGCACCTGTGCCCCTGTCCTGGCCGGCCTCGCGCCCGGCGCGCCCGTTGTGGATGCTCTCCGAGCCGCAACCGCTCGACGGCTGGGAAGGCGCGCTGGTTACCGGTCCCGAGCGCATCGAGACCGGCTGGTGGGACGGACACGACGTGCGACGCGATTACTACGTCGCGCTCTCCCGTGCGGGCGTGAGGCTCTGGATCTTCCGCGAACGGCCGCCGGGCCAGGGCTGGTTCCTGCACGGCGTCTTCGGATGACGGGCGGCACGCGGACTTCGCTGCCGGGACTCCTTCTCGTTCGCGCCACCGGAACTTACGCGCTCACTCGGGGGGTCCCGGCGCGCTTGTCCGCGCGCCGCTCGTCTTTCGACCGCCACGTGCCGCAATCGCCGCGGCACTGCCCGTCGCACGGGCGAGCCGCGGGGGGACCCCCGAGCGAGCGAATGTCCGTTCTTCTGAGCGAGCGAGGGGAGTCCCCCCGGCGAAGCCCACGCGACGGGCAACTCGGTGGATGATTTGCGATGTCGTACGCCGAGCTGCACTGCATCAGCAACTTCACGTTCCTGCGCGGCGCTTCGCATCCGGCGGAGCTCGTCCAGCGGGCGAAACAACTCGGGTACTCGGCGCTCGCACTGACCGATGAATGTTCGCTGGCGGGCAGCGTCCGCGCTTTCGCGGCGGCGCGCGAGTCGGGCCTTCCGCTCATCACCGGCAGCGAGTTCACGCTCGCGGACGGCCTGAGGTTCGTCTGTCTCGCCACCAGCCGACGCGGTTACGGGGCGCTCGTACGGCTGATCACGCGGGGGCGTCGCGCGGCGGTAAAAGGACAGTACCGGCTTGGTCGCATGGACCTCGACGAGGGCCTCGAAGAATGTCTCGCCCTGTGGCTACCGGGACCTCAGCCGGCGGTCGAGGAGGGCGCGTGGCTCCGCGAGCGTTTTACCGATCGCATGTGGCTCGCCGTGGAATTGCAGGCAGGCGGCGGCGATCGCGAGCGGCTCGAGCGGCTCACGGCGCTCGCCCGCGACATCGGCGTGCCCGCGGTCGCCGCGGGCGACGTGCACATGCACCAGCGGCGACGACGCGCGCTGCAGGACACGCTGACCGCGGTCCGCCTGAAAACCACGGTCGCACATGCGGGCCATGCGCTCCATCCAAACGGCGAGCGGACGCTCCGCAGCCTTGGGCGTATCGGCGGGCTGTACCCCGCGGAACTCATCGAGGAGACGCTTCACGTTGCGGATCACTGCCGCTTCTCACTGGACGAACTTCGCTACGAATACCCGGAAGAGATCGTGCCCGCGGGCACGACACCGGCTTTGCATCTGCGCCGCCTGGTCGAGGAGGGCGCGGCACGGCGCTGGCCGGAGGGCACGCCGCCCGCAGTGGGAAAGCTCATCGAGCGCGAGCTCGCGCTCATCGCGGAACTGGGTTACGAACGGTATTTCCTGACCGTACGCGACCTGGTCGAGTTCGCGCGCAGCCGCGGCATCCTCTGCCAGGGGCGTGGCTCGGCGGCCAACTCGGCCGCCTGCTTTGCGCTCGGCATCACGGAGGTGGATCCGGCGCGCATGTCGGTGCTGTTCGAGCGCTTCATCTCCCGCGAGCGCAACGAGCCGCCCGACATCGACGTGGATTTCGAGCACGAGCGCCGCGAGGAGGTGATCCAGTACCTCTACGCCAGGTACGGCCGTGGCCGGGCTGCGCTCACCGCGACCGTGATCTGCTACCGGCCGAAGAGCGCGGTGCGCGACGTCGGCAAGGCGCTGGGGCTCGATCCGCCACAGGTCGATCGCATGGCGCACGCGATGCAATGGTGGGACGGCCACGAGGTCGAGGATTCGCGGATCCGGGACGCCGGCTTTGACACGGCGAACCCGCTCATCGCACGTGTGCTCGCGCTGACGCGCGAGCTGATCGGGTTTCCGCGGCACCTGTCGCAGCACACCGGCGGCTTCGTGATCTCGCGCGGGCCGCTCGACGAACTCGTGCCGGTCGAGAACGCGGCGATGCCCGAGCGGACGGTGATCCAGTGGGACAAGGACGATCTCGACGAACTCCGGCTCCTCAAGGTCGACGTCCTGGGGCTCGGCATGCTGTCCGCAATCCGCAGGGCGCTCGCGCTCGTGTCGGCGCGGCGGGGCGGCGAGTTCCGCCTCGCGGACATTCCAGCCGAGGATCCCGCCGTCTACGAGATGATCTGCCGCGCGGACACGGTCGGCGTGTTCCAGATCGAGTCGCGGGCGCAGATGGCGATGCTGCCGCGGCTCAAGCCCCGCTGTTACTACGACCTCGTCATCGAGGTCGCGATCGTCCGTCCCGGACCGATCCAGGGCCAGATGGTGCATCCCTATCTGCGCCGGCGGAGCGGCCAGGAACCGGTCGAATACCCCGGGCCCGAAGTGCGCGAGGTGCTGTCGCGCACGCTCGGCGTGCCGATCTTCCAGGAGCAGGTGATGCAGCTTGCGATCGTCGCCGCGGGTTTCACGCCGGGCGAAGCCGATCGCCTCCGGCGCGCGATGGCGGCCTGGAAGCGCAAGGGAACCCTCGGCCCGTTCGAGCAGCGCCTCGTCGAGGGCATGCGTGCGCGCGGCTATGACGAAGGCTTCGCGCGGCAGGTGTTCCAGCAAATCCTCGGCTTCGGCGAATACGGCTTTCCGGAATCCCATGCCGCGAGCTTCGCGCTCCTCGTCTATGTCTCGGCCTGGCTCAAGCGCCACGAGCCGGCCGCGTTCTGCTGCGCGCTCCTGAACAGCCAGCCGATGGGGTTCTATGCGCCCGCCCAGCTCGTGCGCGATGCGCGCGTGCACGGCGTGACGGTGCTCGCCGTCGACGTCAATGCGAGCGCAGTCGAATCGACGCTCGAGTTTCCCGGTGACGGAGGTCCGCCCGCGTTACGCCTCGGTCTGGACCGGGTGCAGGGGCTCACGCGCGAGGGCGCGGATCGAATCGTTGCAGCCCGTGCCGAGGGCCCATTCTCCCGGGTGACGGAGCTCGCGCGCCGCGTACGACTGTCGCGGCGCGATCTTGGGGCCCTGGCTGCAGCGGGAGCGCTCGCCGGGCTCGCCGGCCACCGCCACCGCGCGGCCTGGGAGGTACTCGGTGTCGAGTCTCCTCTGCCGCTCCTGCCGGTCGCGGAGCACGAGGAGGGGCTGCCCTTGCTGCGTGCACCCGCCGAGGGAGAGGATATCGTCGCGGACTACCGCTCGCTCGGGTTCACCCTGGGCAGGCATCCGCTCGCCATCCTCCGCTCGACGCTTGAAAAGGACGGCTGGCTGACGGCCGCTGAGGTCGCGAGGCTTCCCGACGGTGCCGCGGTCCGGACCGGTGGCCTCGTCGTCACGCGCCAGCGGCCGGGCAGTGCGGGTGGCGTGATCTTCGTGACGCTCGAGGACGAGACGGGATACGTGAACCTGGTGGTCTGGAGCCGGATTGCGGATGCGCACCGGAAAGCGATGCTCGGCGCGCGGCTCCTCGGGGTCGCCGGCCGGCTGCAGCGCGAGGGAGACGTGCGGCACATCGTGGTCGACAGCCTGCAGGACCGTTCCGCCCTGCTTGGGAGCCTGGTGACGCAAGCCAGGAGTTTCCGCTAGCGGAACCCTAAAGGGGACGTTCCCCTTTTACGAAAGTCATTCCTGTACGACAGGAAAACACGGCGTCAAAGGGGAACGTCCCCTTTAGGGTTCTAACGGCGACGCGCCGGCAACCGCCGCGGCCGCTTCATGGGGCCCGCGCCGGTCTCGTCGATGTCATAGTCGTCGAAATCCGACAGGAGCCCCGCCGTTCGCTTTTCCTCGCGAATGCGCTCGAGTTTGCGCCACGCGGGCTCGCCCGCCACCCGCGCGCCGCGGCGCTTGCGGGTGTCGAAATCGCGCATGAGCTTGTCGACATCGAGGTCCTCAGCGGCTTCCTCGAGTTCGTCAGGCTCGTCTTCCTCGAATTCTTCCTTGGGCTTCTCGCTCATGCGACCAGTCCAGGGTCACTGCGGGCCGACTTATAAGGCGCGGCGGGCGCCGCCGCAAGGGGTCTCACCGCACCAGTTGATTCAATTCGAAGATCGGCAGCAGAAGCGCGATGACGATCACGAAAACGAAGCCGCCCATCAGCAGGATCATCAGGGGCCCCAGGATGCCGACCGCCGTATTGACCACGCCGTCGAGCTCGCGTTCCTGGTTGTCGGCGGCACGCTCGAGCATGGATTCGAGCTCGCCGCTCGTCTCACCGCTCGAAACAAGGTGGACGAGCATGGGCGGAAAGAGCTTGCTGGCGCCGATCGAGCGGGCGATTGGCGCACCCTCGCGCACCCGGACGGCGGCGTCCTGAACCGCGCGCCGCATCGGCGAATTCGTGACGACATCCGCCGCGATCTTGAGGGCTTCGAGGACCGGAACCGAACTTGAGGTAAGAATCGAGAAGGTCCGCGCAAAACGGGCCGCGTTGTTGCCCCGGGTGACCCGGCCAATGAGCGGCAGGCGCAGCTTGAAGGCGTCATAGCGGTACCTTGCGGCGGGGTCCTTGAGCCACTGGCGGAAGCCCCATATGGCGCCTGCAATGACCGCCAGCATCAGCCACCACCACGCGCGGAGAAAGTCCGAGGCTGCGATCAGCATACGCGTCAGGATCGGCAATTCGCGCTCGCCGGCTTCGAATACGCGGACGACTTCGGGAACGACGTACCCGAGCAGCAGGCCGACGATGCCGAGGCAGATGACGGTCAGGAGGACCGGGTAGATCATGGCGTTCCTGATCTTCTGCTGCAGGATCTGGCGGTTCTCGGCGTAGTCGGCGATCCGCTCGAGCACCGTATCGAGGTGCCCGGACTGTTCGCCCGCGGAAACCGTTGCGCGGTAGATCTCCGGGAAGACGGTCGGAAAGGCCCCCAGGCCTTCAGCGAGGGTGCGGCCCTCCATGACGCGGGCGCGCACGCCGGCGACGACACTTCGGACCCTCGGCTTTTCGCTTTGCTGGGAGACCGCGAGCAGGGACTCCTCCACCGGAATGCCGGAGCGGACGAGGGTCGACAGCTGACGCGTCAGGAGGGCGACGTCGGCCACGCGGATCCGGTTGCCGAATGAGAAACTGAAGGCCTGCGTCGGCGCGGCATCGCTGACTTCCGCGACGGTGACCGGAAGCAGGGACTGGTCCCGCAGCAGCTGCCGCACCTGGCGGGCGCTGTCGCCGTCGAGGATCCCGCGCCGCTCGCGGCCCGCGGCGTCGAGCGCCGTGTATTCGTATGCCGCCATCACTCCTCGCGGGTGACGCGCAACAGTTCCTCGAGCGAAGTCACGCCGGCCAGGACCTTGGCGCGCCCGTCGTCGCGGATGCCGGAGGTCGTCTGGCGCGCATGACGCTCGAGCTCGTGCTCGCCGGCGCCGTCGTGAATCATCACGCGCATGCGGTCATTGACGATCACGAGTTCATAGATACCCGTGCGCCCGCGGTAACCGCTGCCCGCATCGGCACCCGGCCGGTAGAGAGTCGCGCGTCCGGCGCCCTCCGGCGTGAGGCCGAGGAGCCGCGCTTCGTAGTCGCCGACCGGGTAGCCAATCCGGGTGTCCGGGTTCAGCACCCGTACGAGCCGTTGCGCGACGACGCCGAGCAGCGTGGAGGCGAGCAGGAAGGGTTCTATGCCCATGTCGCGCAGGCGCGTGACGGCGCCGACCGCCGTGTTCGTGTGGAGCGTGGACAACACGAGATGCCCGGTGAGGGAAGCCTGCACGGCGATCTGCGCAGTCTCGGTGTCGCGGATCTCGCCGACCATCACGACGTCCGGATCCTGGCGCAGGATCGCACGCAGTCCGCGCGCAAAGGTCATTTCGACCTTGGTGTTCACCTGGGTCTGGCCGATGCCGTCGATGTAATACTCGATCGGATCCTCGACTGTCATGATGTTGCGCGTGTGATCGTTGATGCGTTCGAGCGCGGCGTAAAGGGTTGTCGTCTTGCCGGATCCCGTCGGCCCCGTGACGAGAATGATTCCGTGCGGCTTGTGGATCAGGTCGTCGATCATGCCCTGCACCTTCGGCTCCATGCCGAGCGAGGCGAGATCGAGACGTCCTGCCTGCTTGTCGAGAAGGCGTAAGACGACGCGCTCGCCATGCCCTGAGGGCAGGGTGGAAACACGCACGTCGACGGCGCGGCCCGCGATACGCAGGCTGATGCGGCCATCCTGTGGCAGGCGCTTTTCCGCGATATCGAGCCGCGACATCACCTTGACGCGCGAGATCAGGAGCGGAGCGACGGCGCGCTTCGTCTGGAGTACTTCGCGCAGCACGCCGTCGACGCGGAAGCGGACGACGAGACGGTTCTCGTAAGGCTCGATGTGGATGTCGGAGGCGTTTTCCTTGATTGCCTGCGTCAGCACCGCGTTGATGAGCCGGATGATGGGTGCGTCGTCTTCACTCTCCATGAGGTCCGAGGGCTCGGGCAGGCCCTCGGCCAATCCAGCCAGATCTGTCTCGCCCTCTATGCCCTCGACGATCTGACCGGCTTCGCCGCTACCGCCCTCGTAGGCCTTTCGCAACAGTTCGTCGAACGCGGATTCGGCGACGCGCTCGATGACTAGGGGAATCCCGAGGAAACGGCGGAGTTCCGCGACTGCCGACGGTTGCGCGCCTTCGCGATAGACGATCTGCGCCTTGCCGTCCGCAACACCGCGCACGAGTACGCCGTGGCGCTTCGCAAAGGCGAACGGCAGCCGGCCGACCGGCGCAATCGGTTTCGGCGGCACGCCGGAAATCATCGGCCGTCCCCGGTCACTGCGACGGGCTTTCGGGCGGTTCCGCGGTCTCGGGAGGCGGCTCGTTTCCGGCCGGCTCAGTCCCGCCCGGCGGGGCGGGATCCGCTCCGGACGCCGGCGGCGTCTCCGTTGCCGACGGCGCCGCCGAAGGGCCGATGATCGGCGGCAGCGACGGCTGCTGGGCTTCGGGCATCAGCCTGACCTTGCCGTCGTTTCTCCCGAGCTGGAGGTCCCGCAGGTAGTTGTACTTGGCATTGGTCTCGATCGCGGCCTCCTCTGGCGTCCTGATCACGCGCGGGCGTATGAACACCATGAGGTTCGTCTTGGTCTTCTGGGTGCTGCGCACCCGGAACAGGGCGCCGATGACCGGAATCTTCCCGAGGAACGGCACACGGCTCTCGCTTTCGGTCAGCCGATCCTCGATCAGTCCGCCGAGCACGATCATCCCGCCGTCGTCGACCAGCACGCGCGTGGTGATCGTGCGCTTGTTGGTCACGAGGTCGGTCTCGGAGACCTGGGAGGCAGCAGCCGCGATGCCGGACGCTTCCTGCTCGATCTTCAGCAGGATCGTGTTCTCATCCGTGATCTGCGGCGTGATCTTGAGGATGTTGCCGACTTCCTTGCGCTCGATGGTCTGGAACGGATTGATCGCGCCGCCGGCACCGCCTCCGGTATTCGTGAACGAGCCCGTCAGGAACGGCACTTCCTGCGCGACCTTGATCTGCGCTTCCTCGTTGTCGAGCGTAATAACCGACGGCATCGAGACCACGTTCGTGTCGCCGTTGGTCGCGAGCGCGCGCAGGATCGCGGCAAAATTGGTGCCGCTGTCCTGCCGCCTTCCGCCGCCAATCGTGAAGCCGCCGGGTGCGGAGGTGACGGAGGACGGATCGTCGATCCCCGCCGCAATGTCGCCGAGGTCGACGCCCGCAATCGGGGTATTGAAGAGTCCGACCAGGAAATTGTCTCCGGACCCGTCGACGATCCAGTTGACGCCGAGGTCGCGGGACGCGTCGGTCGAGACTTCGACCAGCATCGCCTCGATGATGACTTGTGCGCGACGTACGTCGAGCCGGTCCACGATCGACATCAGGGAGCGCATGGTCTTGGGCGGCGCCGTCATCACGAGCGCGTTCGTCTCTGGCTCCGCCCAGATGGTCACCGACTTGTCGACCCCGCCCGCAGCTGCGGCCTGGGCGGCTGGCTGTCCACCTGCCGCGGCGACGGTCGCGCCGGACTGTTCTTTCAGTTTGGCCGAGAGTTTCTCGGCGTCCGCATAGCGCAGGTATCGCACTTGTGTGTCGCCGCCGGCCTCGAGCGGCGTGTCGAGGTGCGTGATGACGGTGCGGAATCGCAGGCGCTGCGAAGACTCGCCGCTCACGAGCACGCTGTTGGTGCGCTCGTCGGCGACGACGCGGGCACCGCCTGCACCTTCGGCGCCCTGTGCCGCCGAAAGCGAATTGATCACGCGCACGATCTCGCTGGCCGAGGCGTGCTCGAGGCGGATCACCTCGAAGTCGCCGTCGCCGCTGCGGTCAATGCGCTGGATGATGCGTATCATGCGGCTCACATTCGCGGCACGATCCGACAGGATCAGCATGTTCGCGCTCGGATAGGCCGCGAGATGCGCGGACTGCGGCATCATCGGCCGCAGGATCGGCACGAGCTGCCCGGCGGAAACGTTCCGCACCTGGATCACCTGCGTGACGATCTCGTCGGATGACGAACTGACGCTGTCCGGCAGGTCGTTCGCCGGCATCTGCCGCGATGTGGCGTCGGGGAGGATCTTGATCACCGAACCGGAAGGCACGGCGACGAATCCATGGACCTGGAGGATCGCGAGGAACGCCTCGTAGAAGGCTGCCGGACTCATTGGCGACGTCGAGAGCATGGTCACCTGCGCACGAACGCGCGGGTCCACGATGAAGCTCTTGCCGGTCACCTGGCTCACGGCCTCGATGACCTGCCCGAGATCGGCATCCTTGTAGTTCGGCGTGATCTGTGCGCCCTGCTGCGCGGCAGCCGCAAGGGGCAGGGCGCAGGCAAGGAGCGCGGCCAATCGGATTAATCGCGTCATTGAGTCGTTCCTTCGGAGGGCGGACCTCATTCGGTCGCCTCCTGCGGCTCTTCCTCTACGTCCACTACGTCTTCGACCGGCGCCTGCAGTTCCTGGGCGACTGCCGCGGGGTCGACGCTGATCTGCTGCTGCTGCCCGCCGCGATCGATGGTCAGCGTCACGGCTGAGCCCTGGCCGATTCCGCGCAGTATTTCGAGCCCGCGATTCGGGTCGTCGAGCGCCGCGCCGTTGACCGCCATCACCAGGTCGCCCGGCTGCAGGCCGAGACTGACGAACTGCGCACGATTGCGCCCCGGATACACACGATAGCCCTTCAGCGTTCCGCCGGCGAATACCGGTTGCGGCCGCAGGAGGTCGCCACCTGTCGCCGGATTCTGGACGAGCAGCTGGCGCACGCTGTCCGCGAGCGACTCAGCCTGCGGTGCAGCGCCCGGAAGGCTTGCTGCTGCCATCGGGGCCGCGCTGCCGCCGCTCAGGCGAGGCAGCATCAGCGATTCGCGCGCACCGCCGCGATCGAGGATGACGCGGTCGGGATAAACGGCAAAGAGCTTCGAGCCGCCCGGAAGCGCGGCGCCCGTCGCGTAAACGCGCGCGGCCTGGCCGCTCGCCCCGATGATTGCCCAGCCTTGTTCGGGCTGGATGCCTGCGAGCGTGCCAGCGAGCGTCAGGTTGGCGGAAGTTGCCGGCGCCATCGACGGATCGTCCGAGGTGGCGGCGACACCGAAGAGGTGCGCATTGACGATCGCTGCCAGGTCAACCGCTGGCGCTTCCGGCGTGACGGCCGGCAGAGCCACACCCGAATCCGTGCCCGTGGAGCCGAGCGCGCGCCATAGCAGGGCCGCGAGCTGGGCGGCCAGCACAAGAACGAGCACGAAGGTCACGAGCGAGGGTGCGCTGCCTGCGAGGCCCGCGGGCGCACCGCCTGCCGGGCGGCGCCATGGCGCGACGATTCGATCGACTAACTGCATCCGGCTGTATGTTCCGCGAGCCCCGGGAAACCGCCACATGATACGGGCAGGCGCCGCAGGGCCACAAGGCGATAGGCGGCCGAAAATCGAAGTAACTACGGGCACTTGTGCGACACTTCTCAAACCGGGCTTGCACTGGTGTCGCCGTTTGGCGAATGACGGACCGGTCACTTGTGCGGCGGGCGTTCGAACCCTATAAATGACCTAAGGGCAAGGACGGGCGGAATCGGTGGCTGGCGAGAAGGAACGGGATATCGGTCAGGGCGGACTCGACCTGGTGGTCGAGGAGGCACAACCGCGGCTGAAGAAGCCGCCGCTGTACCAGGTGGTGCTGCTGAATGACGATTACACGCCGATGGAATTCGTGGTCGACGTGCTGGAACGAATCTTCAGCCTCGACCGCACACGGGCGACCCGCGTGATGCTCGAAGTGCATACTCGCGGCAAGGGTGTCTGCGGCATTTTCACCTTCGAGATCGCCGAGACGAAGGTCGCACAGGTGATGACCTACGCACGGCAGCATCAGCATCCGCTGCTGTGCACGATGGAGGAGACTTGAGTGCTCTCGAGTGAACTCGAATACTGCCTGAACGAGGCCTACCAGAAGGCCCGCGACGCGCGCCACGAGTACATGACGGTGGAGCACTTGCTGCTTTCGATCCTCGACGCGCCGCGCGTGCGCGAGATCCTCAAGGCCTGTGGCGCCGACCTCGCGCGCCTGCAGGCCGAGCTGCAGAAGTTCATCGACGAAACCACGCCTGCGCTTGCGGCCGAGGACGACCGCGAAGTCCAGCCGACGCTCGGCTTCCAGCGCGTCCTGCAGCGCGCCGTCTTCAATGTGCAGTCGAGCGGCAAGAAGGAAGTGACGGTCGCGAACGTCCTCGTCGCGATTTTCAGCGAGAAGCAGTCCCACGCCGCCTATCTGCTGTCGTTGCAGGATGTCACGCGGCTCGATATCGTCAATTTCATCTCGCACGGCCTGCCGTCCTCCGGCGAGGGCCGCGAAGCGGCGCGCGAGGATAGCGCAGCGGGCGAACGCGAGAACGGGGACGAGAGCGGCACGGCGGCGCTCGAGAAATACACGATCAACCTGAATGCCCAGGCCGCCGCAGGCCGCGTCGATCCACTGATCGGCCGCCAGCTCGAGATCCAGCGGACGATCGAAATCCTCTGCCGCCGGCGCAAGAACAATCCCCTGTACGTCGGAGAGGCCGGCGTCGGCAAGACCGCGATCGCGGAAGGACTCGCAAGGCTGGTTGTCGAGAAGAAGGTGCCGGAAGTGCTGGCCGACTGCACGATCTATGCGCTCGACATGGGCGCCCTGATCGCCGGAACCAAGTACCGCGGCGACTTCGAAAAACGCCTCAAGGGCGTCGTCGGCGAGTTGAAGAAGCGGCCCGGGGCGATCCTTTTCATCGACGAGATTCACACGGTCATCGGCGCGGGCGCTGCCTCGGGTGGCGTGATGGACGCATCGAACCTGATAAAGCCCGTGCTTGCGAACGGCGAGCTGCGCTGCATTGGCTCGACGACCTACCAGGAGTACCGCGGCATCTTCGAGAAGGACCATGCGCTTGCGCGGCGCTTCCAGAAGATCGATGTCGTCGAGCCTACGGTTGCGGAGACGATCGATATCCTGCGGGGCCTAAAGACACGCTTCGAGGAGCATCACGGCATCACCTATGCCGACGAAGCGCTGGTCGCCGCCGCTGAACTCGCCGAGCGCCACATCAACGACCGGCACCTGCCGGACAAGGCGATCGATGTCGTGGATGAAGCAGGCGCCTCCTTGCGCCTCAAGCCCCTGCCCGAGCGCGAGAGCACGGTGACGGTCGCCCACATCGAGGCGGTCGTCGCGCGCATCGCGCGCATTCCCGCGAAGAACGTCTCGACCTCGGACCGCGAGGTGCTGGCCAACCTGCAACGTAACCTGAAGCTCGTCATCTACGGGCAGGACGCGGCGATCGACGCGCTTTCGGCGGCCATCAAGATGTCGCGTGCAGGCCTTGGCGACGAACGCCACCCGGTCGGCAGCTTCCTGTTTGCCGGGCCGACCGGCGTTGGCAAGACTGAAGTGACGCGCCAGCTCGCGATCGCGCTCGGCGTCGAATTCCTGCGCTTCGACATGTCGGAGTACATGGAACGGCATACGGTGTCGCGCCTGATCGGCGCTCCGCCCGGCTACGTGGGCTTCGACCAGGGCGGCCTGTTGACCGAGGCGATCGCGAAGCAGCCGCACTGCGTGCTGCTGCTCGACGAGATCGAGAAGGCGCATCCGGACGTCTTCAACCTGCTGCTGCAGGTCATGGATCACGGAACGCTCACGGACAACAACGGCCGCAAGGCGGATTTCCGGCACGTGATCATTGTCATGACGACCAATGCCGGCGCAGCCGAGATGAGCCGGGCGAGCATCGGGTTTACGACGCAGGACCACGCGCCGGACGGCATGGAGGCGGTGCGCCGGATCTTTGCTCCGGAGTTTCGCAATCGCCTGGATGCGATCATTCAGTTCGCGCCGCTCGATCCGCCGACGATCGAACGCGTCGTCGACAAGCTCGTGATCGAGTTCGAGGCGCAGCTTGAACAGAAGTCCGTGACGCTTTCCATGGACGACGATGCGCGGCGCTGGATCGCGCAGCGTGGCTACGATCCAAAGATGGGCGCGCGGCCCATGGCCCGCGTGCTGCAGGAGCACGTCAAGCGCCCGCTCGCGGAAGAGCTGCTGTTCGGCCGGTTGACGACTGGCGGCAGCGTGCGTGTCTCGCTCGCCAAAGACGGCGAGGGGCTCGTGCTCGACATTCGCCCCGCGAAATCCCCGGAGCTGCTGGGGCAGGACTGAGGGAAAGTGAAAAGGGGACGTTCCCCTTTACGGCGACCGCAAAGGGGAACGTCCCCTTTTCTTCACCTCGCCCGGTAGATGATTCGGCCTTTCGACAGGTCGTAAGGGGTCAGTTCCACGGTCACCGTATCGCCGGTCAGGATCCTGATGTAGTGCTTGCGCATCTTTCCGGAGATGTGGGCGGTCACAACGTGGTCATTCTGGAGCCGGACGCGAAAGGTCGTATTCGGCAGGGTCTCGACGACCTCGCCGTCCATCTGGATTGCCTCTTCTTTCGCCATCGCGCCCCGGAGCTGTAGCAGAAACCGCGCGGATTGTGCCGTACGCGCCCCCCGTGCGCAATTGCGTGTTTCATTCCCGCCACAGGGGCACCCGCGAATTGACCAGCTCGGCGAGGCGCGACTCGAATTCCACGCGCGGCAGATTGCGGCTGCCGAGGCTCGTCAGGTGCGGGCTCGGCATCTGGCAATCGATGAGCGGCACATGCCGGGCTCCGCATTCGGCGACCAGGCGGGAGAGGGCGACCTTGGATGCATCCGTTTCGTGCGAGAACATCGACTCGCCGAAGAACATACGACCAAGCGCCACGCCATAGAGTCCGCCGACGAGGCGATCGTCGTGCCAGGTCTCGAAGGAGTGCGCGAGTCCGCGACGGTGAAGCAGCACGTAGGCCTGGTGCATCTCCGGCGTGATCCAGGTCCCCGGCATGCCGCGCCGGGGACCCGCGCAGGCTTCGATGACCTCGGTGAAAGCCGTATTGATGCGCGTTTCGTAGCCCCGCTTCGCGATCGACCGGGCGAGGCTCCGGGAGACCCGGAGCTCGGATGGAAAGAGCACCGCGCGCGGATCCGGCGCCCACCAGAGAATCGGCTGCTCTGCGGAATACCAGGGGAACACGCCGTGGCGATAAGCGTGTATCAGCCACTCCGGGGTCAGCGTTCCGCCGACTGCGAGCAGCCCGTTCGGTTCGGCGAGCGCGCGTGATGTCGGCGGCAGAACCGTCGGCGGATCAGTCTTCTGCAGCCAGGCAATCCCGGACATCAAGCCCGAGCCTAGCCGGGATCTCATCGCGCCGGAAGGGCAGGTGCCTCACGGATTCGCGCATCCATTCGCGCCGAGCCCGCCGTTCCCTGCTGAGCCAGTCGCCGATGGCAGAGCGGAAGCGCTCATCGGCAACCTCGTGCATGGACCAGACCGGCGACGGCACGAACCCGCGCAGGAGCTTGTGTTCGCCCTGGGTTCCGGGCTCGAACCGGGCGAGCCGCTCACGAATGCAGTATTCGATGCCACGGTAATAGCAGAGCTCGAAATGCAGGCTGTGATAGTCGCCGCTCGCCCCCCAGTAGCGGCCATAGAGCGCATCCGCGCCGCGCAATGAAATGGCGCAAGCGACCGGCTCCCCGCCGTGCAGGGCGAGCTCGACGACCAGCGCATCCGGCATCGCGTTTGCGAGGCGCGAAAACAGGTCGCGGTTGAGATAAGGCGCGTGCCCGTGACGCAGGAAAGTCATCGCATGGAGCCGGAACACAGTGTCGATCATCGCCTCGTCGAGATCGCGGCCATGGAGCGTGCGGCATTCGATGCCGGCCTCCGTGACGCGGCGCCGCTCACGCTTCAGCTTCTTGCGCTTCTCGGCCGTGAAGCCGGCGAGGAATCCCTCGAAACTGCCGTAGCCGTCATTGCGCCAGTGGAACTGGCAATCGAGCCTCGGCAACAATCCGGCGGCGGCCAGCCATTCACGGTCCCGGCCGGCCGGAAACAGGAAATGGAGGGATGAAGCGCCCTGCGCATGCATCTGCTCGCGCGCCGCGGCGAGCAGGAGATTGCGGGACGGCTCGTCCGCCGCGAGCAGGCGGGGTCCGGTCGCGGGTGTGAATGGCACTGCGCTCACGAGGCGCGGGTAATAAGGCAGCCCGGCGCGGTGATAGGCGTCCGCCCACGCAAAGTCAAAGACGAACTCGCCCCAGGAATGCGATTTCAGGTACAGCGGCAGGGCAGCGCAGAGCCGCCCGTCCGGACCGTGGAGGAGGACGTGGCAAGCCTCCCATCCGGTCGCCGTCGTGGCGCATTCCGATTGCTCGAGCGCGAGCAGGAACTCATGCCGAAGGAACGGGGCGTCGGCTCCCTCGAGCGCGTTCCACTCTGTCGCATCGACGTCGGCGAGCGACCGTGCGATCCGGAATGCCACGGCGCTTCAGTACGCGGCAGGCCGCTCGAGAAAACGATCGGCGTCGAGCGCCGCCATGCAGCCGGTGCCGGCGGATGTGACGGCCTGCCGGTAGACGTGATCCGCAACATCGCCCGCCGCGAAGACACCCGGCACGCTGGTTGCCGTGGCGTCGCCCGAGATGCCGGATTTCACGATGATGTAGCCGTCCTTCATGTCGAGCTGGCCGCGGAACAGTTCCGTGTTGGGAGTGTGGCCGATCGCGACGAACAGTCCCGTAACCGCGAGATCCCGGGTGGCTTTGTCCTTTGTCGATTGGATACGTACGCCGGTCACGCCCTCATCCGACCCAAGCACCTCGAGCACCTCGTGGTCCCAGAGGAAGGACACCTTGCCCTGGTCGGCGAGGGCCCGGAGCCGGTCCTGCAGGATGGCCTCCGCGCGCAATTTGTCGCGGCGGTGAATGAGCGTGACGTGCGAAGCAATGTTGGTCAGGTAGATGGCCTCCTCGACCGCCGTGTTTCCGCCGCCCACGACCGCCACCTTCTGGTCGCGGTAGAAGAAGCCATCGCAGGTCGCGCAGGCGGAGACGCCGCGCCCGCGAAATGTCGTTTCAGACTCGAGCCCGAGATAACGCGCGGATGCGCCGGTCGCGATGATGAGCGCATCGCAGCGGAACTCGCCATCCTCGCCGACGAGATGAAAAGGCCGTTGGCCCAGGTCCACGCGCGTGATCTGGTCGGATACGATTTCGACGCCAAAGCGTTCTGCGTGCCGGCGCATGCGATCCATCAGATCGGGACCGAGCAGTCCTTCGACGTCGCCCGGCCAATTGTCGACTTCGGTCGTCGTCATCAATTGTCCGCCCGGCTGCAATCCGGTGAGCAGGAGCGGCTTGCGATTGGCTCGCGCTGCATAAACGGCCGCTGCGTATCCCGCGGGCCCGGAACCGAGAATGATCAGCCGCGAGTGGCGAGGGGTCGTCATGTATAGTGCTCTCCGCTCCTTGACTCGCCTCGCGCTCACACGCACACCGAGCATGGGTGCTTGCTGGTCGAATTGCAACGCTCTTATAATCAACCGCTTATGAATCTTTCCTTATCAGGATTCTGATCCGTGGCCAGGACTGCAGGCGATGCGGTTTCTGCTGCCGCAAAACTCGATCCGGTCTTTGCGCGCGCCCTGCGTGAAGCGGCTTTCTGGCTGCTCGCCGCGTTCGCGCTCGTGCTCCTGATTGCGCTTTCGAGTTACGACGCCTCCGACCGGAGTTTCAGTTATACCGGCGAGCCCGGACAGGTCGGAAACCTGATCGGTCCGCTCGGGGCCTGGATCGCGGACGTGCTGTTTACGCTCTTCGGCTGGCCGGCATTCCTGTTTCCGGTCGCGATTGCATTCAGTGCCTGGATCGGGCTGAAGCGTGCGCCGGACGATCTGGGCCAGGGACGCTCGACGATTGCGCTGCGCGTCATCGGCCTCGTCATCGCGCTCGCGGCCAGTTGCGGGCTGGCGATGCTACATTTCTCCGGCGGCAGTCTGCACGCGGGCGGAGGCGGCGTTCTCGGCAGTCTCGTCGGCGGCAACCTGGCCGGGATCGCGTCGCTGCTTGGCGCGACCCTCGTGCTGCTTGCGCTCTGGTTCGCGGGCGTGCAGCTTTACACGGGCGTTTCCTGGCTCACTGTCATGGACTTCCTCGGACACTGGGTGCTCGAGGGCGCTTCGTGGGTGCGTGGGCGAATGGCGACATCGCGGGACCAGGCCGTTGGCCGCGAGTCGCGCGTGGCGCGTGAAACCGCCGTGCGTGAAGTACAGAAGAAGGCCGCGACCCGTACGCCGCCGCGCATCGAGTTGCCAGCTCCGCGAGTTCCGGAGCCCAGCCAGCGCGTCGAAAAGGAAAGACAGGTTCAGCTCTTTGCGAAGCCGCCGTCGCGGGACCTACCGGAACTCAGCCTCCTCGACGAGCCGCCGCCGCGCGAGAAGTCCTATTCTCCGGAAGCGCTCGATGCGATCTCGCGTCTCGTCGAGATCAAGCTGAAGGACTTCGGTATTGACGTCGAAGTCGTCGCGGTTCAGCCGGGCCCGGTGATCACGCGATTTGAGTTGAAGCCGGCGCCGGGCGTCAAGGTGAGCCAGATCAGTGCACTAGCGAAAGACCTCGCCCGCGCCCTCTCGGCCATCAGCGTTCGCGTGGTCGAGGTCATTCCCGGCAAGTCGGTCGTCGGGCTCGAGATCCCGAACGAATCGCGCGAGCTCGTGACGCTCGGCGAGATTCTCCGTTCGCGCGCCTATGACGAGCTCGCCTCACCGCTCGCGCTCGCGCTCGGCAAGGACATCGGCGGGGCGCCGGTCGTCGCAGACCTCGCGAAGATGCCGCATTTGCTCATCGCGGGCACGACGGGTTCGGGCAAGTCGGTCGCAATCAACGCCATGGTGCTGTCGCTCCTGTACAAGAGCTCGGCGGAGCACGTGCGACTCATCCTGATCGACCCGAAGATGCTGGAGCTCTCGGTCTACGAGGGCATACCGCACCTGCTGGCGCCGGTCGTGACAGACATGAAGCACGCGGCAAACGCGCTGCGCTGGTGCGTCGCGGAGATGGAACGGCGCTATCACCTCATGAAGGCGCTCGGCGTCCGGAACCTCGCTGGCCTCAATCGCAAGGTGCTCGACGCGCAGGCCGCCGGCACGCCGATACCCGATCCGCTGGTCGCGCGCCTGCTGGCCGCCGGCAAGTACGAAGGCGTGGTCCCGGCGCTGCAGCCCGTGCCCTATATCGTCGTCGTGATCGACGAACTCGCCGACCTGATGCTGATCGTCGGGAGAAAGGTGGAGGAACTCGTCGCGCGCCTGGCGCAGAAGGCGCGCGCCTCGGGTATTCACCTCGTGCTCGCGACTCAGCGCCCCTCGGTCGACGTGATTACGGGACTGATCAAGGCGAACATCCCGACGCGAATCGCCTTCCAGGTTTCGGCGAAAGTGGATTCGCGCACGATTCTCGACCAGAACGGCGCGGAATCCCTCCTGAGCCATGGCGACATGCTCTACCTGCCGCTCGGCACATCGACGCCCGATCGCGTCCATGGTGCGTTCGTATCGGACCGCGAAGTGCATGCGGTCGTCGAATCCCTGAAGGGCGGAACGGCCCCGGCCTACGTGGATGAAGTGCTGACCGGTCCGCAGGGCGGCCTGCCGGGCGAGGAGCCGGCGGAGGGTGGAGGCGATGCGGAGGCTGACGGCGAGCAGGACCCGCTCTACGACGAGGCCGTCCGCATCGTGGTGGAGTCACGGCGAGCATCAGTGTCCGGTGTGCAGCGCCGGCTCAAGATCGGCTACAACCGCGCCGCACGCCTCGTCGAGTCGATGGAAGCCGCGGGCCTCGTCGGGCCCCTGCAGTCGAATGGCAGCCGCGAGGTGCTGGCGCCGCCGCCACCCGAATCCTGATGCGCTGTTGGATCGCGCTGTTCGCCACGTTGCTACCCCTCGCGGCCGGTGCGGATGCCGGTGCCGATGCGGCAGCGGCGCAGCGCCTCGAGTCCGCGCTCGGCGGTCTTACGGGACTGCGGGCGCAGTTCAGCCAGTCGGTCATTGACGCGCGCGGCCAGGTGATCGAGACGGCCGAAGGAACCGTCTCGCTCGCACGGCCCGGCAAGTTCCGCTGGGAGTACCGTGTGCCGGAACAGCTCATCGTCTCCGATGGCGTCACGGTCTGGTTTCACGACATTGGACTCGAGCAGGTCACGATCCGGGCGGCAGCCGACACGCTCGCCGGGACGCCGGCGATGCTGCTGTCGGGCCAGGGCGACCTTCGGGCGGAATTCGAGATCGCGGACGGCGGAACGGAGGAGGGGCTCGCCTGGAGCCGGCTGACGCCACGGGAGGAAGAGGGCGATTTTCGCGAACTGCGCGTCGGCGTCGCTTCCGGCGAGCTGCGGCGGATGACTCTCCTTGACCGGCTCGGGCAGACCACGGAGCTCAAATTCGAGCGGATCGAGCGGAATCCGCGATTCGACAAGGCCGTTTTCAGTTTCATCCCGCCGCCGGGCGTCGACGTTGTCGGCCGCTCGCCTGCGGATCCGTCTTGACGGAATCGAATTTCCGGCGACTGTGGATCGGGGCCATCGTGGTCGTGGTCGTCATCATCGTCGCTGCCAGCCTGTCGCCGTTTCAGGTGTTGCATGGCGAGACGGGCATCGACAAGTTGGGTCACTACACTGCTTACCTGGTGCTTGCGATCCTCGCGTCCGGCATTGTTTCGCGTGAGCGACTGTGGCGGGCGATGCTCCGTTGTTTCCTACTCGGCCTCGTTCTTGAAGCGGCGCAGGCCTTGATAACCGACAACCGCATGGCCGAATGGGGTGATCTGCTCGCCAACGCGGCGGGCGTCCTGACGGCGTGGTTGATCGCAGGCGGTGGCCGGGCCGGCTGGGGGCTTCGTGTTGCTACGCGGCTTAGCCGCAGCCGCGAACCATGAGGCGGGTCGCGAGCGGCTAGAATCCGCGTATCGTGCGCACGCAATCCGAGTTGCCGATCGATCCGCCGACTTCCGGGTATCGGCCCCTGGCGGATCGCATGCGACCACAATCCTTGGGCGAGTTTGCCGGCCAGCAGCACCTGCTCGCGCCCGGGCGGCCGTTGCATCGCCTCCTGACCGACGGTGTTGCCCATTCAATGGTGCTCTGGGGGCCACCAGGCAGCGGAAAGACCACGTTGGCGCGCCTTGCGGCGCGAGCCTGCGAAGCACGGTTCATCGGACTCTCTGCGGTCGTTGCCGGCGTCAAGGACATCCGCGAGGCCGTTGACGGGGCGCGCGCGTCGCGGAACGCGGGTGGGCCGCCGACCGTGCTCTTTCTAGACGAGGTGCATCGCTTCAACAAGGCGCAGCAGGACACGTTCCTTCCGTTCGTCGAGGACGGGACGCTCGTCTTCATCGGTGCAACGACGGAGAACCCGTCGTTCGAGCTCAACTCGGCGTTGCTGTCCCGGGCTCGCGTTTACCTGCTGAAGCCGCTTTCTACCGCGGAGCTCGCGGGGCTCATCGAGCATGCGCTCGCCGACCCGAAGCGCGGTCTCGGCCAAAGCGGAATCCGGGCGACACCCGAGGCGATCGCACTGCTTGCGCATGCAGCGGATGGGGATGCGCGACGTGCGCTCAATCTGCTCGAAGTGTCCGCCGACCTCGCCGCGGATGCAGGAAGCACGCGGGAACTCACGCTCGAAATCGCAAGCGAAGCCTGCGCGGGCGGTCATCGGCGCTTCGACAAGCGCGGAGAACTGTTCTACGACCAGATCTCGGCCCTGCACAAGTCCGTGCGGGACAGCGATCCGGATGCGTCGCTCTACTGGCTGTGCCGGATGCTCGACGGCGGCGCCGACCCCGGCTTCGTCGCGCGCAGGCTCGTGCGGATGGCGAGCGAGGATATCGGCAATGCAGATCCACGCGCGCTGACCCTGACGCTCGCAGCCTGGGACAGCTATGACCGACTCGGGAGCCCCGAGGGCGAGCTCGCTCTCGCACAGGCCTGCGTGTTCCTTGCGCTCGCGCCAAAGAGCAATGCGGTCTACAAGGCGTACGGGGCGGCGATGGCGGATGCGAAGGCACAGGGAACGCTGGATGTCCCCCTGCACCTTCGAAACGCCCCGACGCGATTGATGAAGGATTTCGGATACGGCAAGGGCTATCGCTACGCCCACGATGAGCCGGATGGCCTCGTGCCCGGGCAAACCCATTTTCCGGATTCGATGGAACCACGCAGCTACTACGAGCCCGTCCCGCGCGGACTGGAGTTGAAGCTCAGGGAAACGCTCGAGAGAATCCGGAAAAGCGGCGCAGCGCCACAAGACGACACGACGGAGCGAAGGGAAGGCAATGCTTGACATCAGGCAACTGCGGACCGACCCGCAAGGCGTGTCCGCGAACCTCGCGCGCCGCGGGTTCAATCTCGATCTCGGCCAGTTCACGGCCCTCGAAGCCCGCCGCAAGGACGCCCAGGTCGCGGTCGACGGGCTGCGCAACGAGCGTAATACGCGCTCCAAGGCGATCGGGCACGCCAAAGCCCAGGGCCAGGACGCGGCACCCCTTCTTGCCGAAGTGGAAACGCTGGGCGCGCGGTTGACGAACTCCGAGCAGGAGCTTACGGCCCTGCAAGTTGACCTCGACCGGTTGCTGCTCGACCTGCCGAACCTGCTGCACGACAGCGTTCCACCGGGTCGCGATGCCTCGGCCAATGTCGAAATCCGCCGGCACGGCGAGCCACCGAAGTTTGCGTTCGAGGCGGCCGATCATGTGGCGCTCGGCGAAGGGCTCGGAGGCCTTGATCCTGTCGCCGCAAGCCGCTTGTCCGGTTCGCGGTTCTCGGTGCTCACCGGCCCGGTGGCTGCGCTCCACCGCGCGCTTGGGCAGTTCATGCTCGACCTGCATCAGCGCGAACACGGCTATCGCGAGGCCTGGGTCCCGTATCTCGTGACCCGCAAGACCCTGACCGGCACGGGACAGCTGCCGAAGTTCGAGCAGGACCTGTTCAAGCTCGCACGTGAATCCGCCGAAAGCGAACTGTTCCTGATCCCGACCGCGGAGGTCCCGCTCACGAATCTCGCCGGGGACCGCATCTATGATGCAGGCGAGCTTCCACAGAAATTCGTGGCGCACACGCCGTGCTTCCGTTCCGAGGCGGGCTCCTACGGCAAGGACACGCGCGGACTGATCCGGCAGCACCAGTTCGACAAGGTGGAGCTCGTGCAGATCGTGCGGCCGGAGGCTTCCTACGGCGCGCTCGAGGAGCTGACCGGCCACGCGGCGAAAGTCCTGGAGCTGCTCGAACTGCCGTATCGCGTCATCACGCTCTGTGCGGGCGATGTCGGGTTTGCGAGCGCCAAGACCTACGACCTGGAAGTCTGGCTTCCGGGGCAGGGCGGTTATCGCGAGATTTCGTCCTGCAGCAACTGCGAGGCGTTTCAGGCCCGGCGCATGCAGGCGCGCTGGCGGAATCCGGAGACCGGCAAGCCCGAACCCGTGCACACGCTGAACGGATCGGGCGTTGCCGTGGGCCGGGCGCTCGTTGCGGTGCTGGAGAACTATCAGCAGGCGGACGGGAGCGTCACCGTACCCCCGGTGCTCCGCTCATATATCGGCGGCGTCGACCGTCTGAAACCCGCCTGATCAGTCGTCGGATGCGACTCCGAGCAGGTGCAGCAGGCTCGTGAACAGGTTGAAGATGCTGACATAGAGCGTCAGCGTCGCGAGGATGTAGTTCGTCTCGCCGCCGTGAATGATCTCGCCAGTCTGATACAGAATCAGGCCGGACATCAGGAGCACGAACATGCCGGATACGGCAAGCGACAGCATCGGCATCGAGAAGAAGATCGCGGCCAGGCCGAGCAGGAACGCAGTCAGGATCCCGACAAAGAGGAAGCCGCCCATGAACGAGAATCGGCGACCGCTCTTGATCGCGTAGGCCGAGAGGCCGACGAAGGCGGCAGCGGTAATGCCGAATGCATTCATCACGACCGAATGTCCGTTCGGGATCGCCTGCAGGTAGTACCCGATGATCGGCCCGAGGGTGTAGCCCATGAAGCCGGTCAGCGCGAACACGAACAACAGGCCCCAGGCGCTATTGGCGGTCTTGTGCACGGCGAACAGCAGGCCGAAATAGCCGACCAGCGTGATGAGCAGCCCGGGATGCGGCAGATTCAGGGCAAGCGCGATACCCGCCATGACCGCACTGAACGCGAGCGTCGCGGACAGCAGGAGATACGTATTCCGCAGTACCTTGTTTGTCGCAAGCGCCGACTCGCGGACCGCGGTCTCTCGAGTGGCAAATGCAGGATTCCGTTCCATTGCGATGGCCTCCGATAAGCTCTTTATGCTGGCCGGATTATAGCGGAATCGCCTGCGGCCTATTCTGGCAGGGGGTCTGGCTGCGCGTCGTATCACTTGCGGGCGCCAATGACGCGAAAATCCCTTGTTTCTCGGTCGAGCGCGACGCCGACATCGGGCACGCTCCATTTGGCGTGCAGACTGCCGCGACGCGTCTTGCCCTGCATCCTGAGCCGCGCAAGTTCCGTTGCTGCTCCGAGGGACGCAGATGCCAGCCTGTTAGAATTGTGCCGGCCAGTCGAATTCATGTTTTCGGAGAGGTGGCAGAGCGGTTGAATGCACCGGTCTTGAAAACCGGCAGCCCTTCACGGGGCTCGTGAGTTCGAATCTCACCCTCTCCGCCAGACCCAGCGGAGTCCCGATCTGCGATGGATGACCACGCGCAGGAGAGCAAGACCGGACTTTGCCTTTCCACGGATGAGATGCGGCATCTCGCGGACCTGGCGACCGAATGCCTGATCGCCCGGCTTGCTGGGCTTCGCGACGAGCCTCCCTGGCGCGGAGCAACCCGCGCGGAACTGGAACCGATCCTCCGGGAGCCACCACCGGAGCAGGGTCATGACGCCATCGCGGTGCTCGAGCGCGCGACAGAACAGGTGCTGCCGATTGCGGCCCGCGTCGATCATCCGCGCTTTTTCGCGTTCGTGCCGTCGGCTCCCACCTGGCCAGGCGTGATCGCCGACTACCTCGCCGCCGGCTTCAACATCTTCCAGGGCACCTGGCTCGGATCGGGTGGCCCGAGTCAGCTCGAGCTCGTCGTGATCGACTGGTTCCGGCAATGGGTCGGCTATCCCGAGACCGCGGGCGGCCTGTTCACGTCGGGCGGTTCGGCCGCCATCCTCGATGCCCTCGTCGCCGCGCGCGAACAGGCCGGTGCGCCGGAGCGCCCCGCAATCTTCATGAGCGACCAGACGCATTCGGCAGTCGAGCGCGCCGCCCGCATCATCGGCGTGCGGCCCGACGGTATCGTTCGCGTACCCGCCGACAGGCAATGTCGTCTGAACGTGGCCTCACTCGCGCAGGCCGTGGAGCATGCACAGGCGCGAGGTTTCACGCCGATCGCCGTCTGTGCGAATGCGGGAACCACCAATACGGGCGCCATCGATCCCTTACCGGAAATTGCTTCTTACTGCGCTGAACGGAAAGTCTGGCTGCACGTCGATGCGGCCTACGGCGGCTTCGCCGTGCTCTGCGATCGCGGCCGGCAGTTGCTTGAAGGCATGGAACTCGCCGATTCGATCAGCCTCGACGCTCACAAATGGCTGTTCCAGCCATTCGAGGCGGGTTGCCTGCTCGTCAAAGATGTCGCGGCGCTCGTGCGCGCCTTCAACGTGAATCCGGAATACCTTCAGGACACGAAGCTCGGTCTCGAGCACGTCAACTTCGCGGATCGGGGCTACCAGCTCACGCGCTCATTCCGCGCGCTCAAGGTGTGGATGTCGATCCAGACTTTCGGCGTCGCCCGGTTTCGGGAGGCCATCGGTCGGGGCATCGAGCTTGCCGAGCGGGCAGGGCAGCTGATCGTCGCAACGGACGGGCTAGAAATCCTGAGCGAACCCTCACTCGGTGTCTTGTGCTTTCGATATCGGCCGAAGGATGCCGGCTGGAATGCCGGGCGCATCGAGGGACTAAACAAGACGCTGCAGGCTGAAGTGATCGCGTCCGGTACGGCGATGATCTCGTCCACGCGCCTCGACGGGACCTATTCGCTGCGCTTGTGCATCATGTCGCACCAGACGAACTGGGACGATGTGCGCGAGACGATCGAGCAGATCGCCCGGTGCGGCCGCCGCCTCGAGGCCGGCTGAACGCGCTATCATCCCGCGCATGCGCAAGGAATACGCCAGCCTGCGACGTCGGCCCCTGCTGGCGCCCGTGTGGTTTGCTGCGCTCTCCGGGGTGCTCGTCATCGGGCTCGCGTTCTGGCTGCTCGGCGCCGCATCGACGACGACCGTTTTTGTCATTCGGCATGCGGAAAAGGTGACGGTACCGCCGGACGATCCTGATCCGCCGCTCTCCCAGGCTGGCGAGGCTCGATCCCTCGAACTTGCCCAGCATTTTGGCCGCGCCCCGAAAAGTCAGGGGCTGGACGCCATCATCGTGAGCGAATTCCAGAGGACGCAGGCGACGGTCCAGCCGCTTGCAAACCGTCTCGGCATTCCCGTAATCGTCGTGCCCGCAAAGGATCCGGCCCAGGCCGCAAAGCGTGCCCTCAGCGAGAACCGCGGGGGTCGCGTGCTGATCGTCGGACACTCGAATACGGTGCCGGATATCGTGAAGGAACTGAGCAGCGAGGATGTCGGCGAAATGTCCGAGGCGGAATACGGAATTGTCTACGTGGTCGCCATCCCGCGCTTCAGCCGGGCCGCGGTCACGCGCTTCGACCTGCCTTAGCCGCAATCGCGCGCTCGACAAATTCCTGGTGCCTGCCGATGCGCAGGTCGGCCAGCACCGCATCGACGATGCGCCGTTTCCCGTCGATCAGGAAGGTCGCGCGACGCACTCCGATGCCGAGCGGGCCGTCGACATCGAACGCCTTGATTGCGACCTTGTCTTCGTCGGACAGCAGTGTGAAGGGGAGGGCATGCTCGTCGCGAAAGCAGCGATGGCTCTCAGGCGATTGCGGGCTGATGCCGACCACGCGCAGGCCCGATGCGAGGATCTGGGCATGCAGGTCTCGCAAGTCGCAGGCTTCCTTCGTGCAGCCCGGCGTGAAGTCCGCCGGATAGAAGTAAAGGATCAATGGCTTGCCATCGACGAGGGTCGAAAGCTTTTGCTTGC
>Ga0105107_10000028_pt1 | contig 65791 bp, 67 predicted proteins | sample PPLLaktember2015_6_FD_79335 | JGI IMG/M metagenome (GOLD analysis project Ga0105107, IMG submission 79335) | Freshwater sediment microbial communities from Prairie Pothole Lake near Jamestown, North Dakota, USA - PPLs Lake P8 Core (1) Depth... | ecosystem: Environmental > Aquatic > Freshwater >...
GATCGCGATCGCGATCGCGATCGTGGCGATCGCGACCCGATCGGCGACTCCATGGCCATGGACTGAGAGGGGAGACCACGATGTCACGTTTTTTCCGGCGCAAGAAGTATTGCAAGTTCACGGCCGAGGACACCGACCAGATCGACTACAAGGACCTGGCGACACTCAAGGCCTATATCACCGAAACCGGCAAGATCGTTCCGAGCCGGATCACGGGCACGCGCTCGTTTTATCAGCGCCAGCTCGCGATCGCGATCAAGCGGGCGCGGTACCTCGCGCTTTTGCCGTACACCGATCAGCACTGAGGCCCGGGGCGCGAGCCCGCGGCTGAATGCGATTCGATGAACGCGTTTTTGCACTGGATGACCGCGAATCCGGTCCGGGCCTTCCTGGCGGCCGGGCTGGCTTCGATGATCGCACTGGTTGCGCTGCCGATGGCAGCCTGGCTGCCAGCCGGCATCGTCGTACTCGCCTTGCTCGCGAGCGGTCGTGTCGTCGCGCTCGCGGCCGCGGCAGGCGCGGCGATCGCGCTCGTCTGGGCCTTCGCGCCGCTATTCGGCGCAGGACCCGCGCTTGCGATCGCAATGGTCGCGCTGTTGCCGTCGATGCTCGCGGCCTTTGCGCTGCTCGGCACCCGCAGCCTGACCTTCGTGTTCCAGGCGCTGACCGTTTCCGCCTGCCTGCTCGTGATCGGAATCCACGGCCTGCTTGGCGATCCGCAGGGCGTCCTGATGCCCGTCATCGCGGATCTCGAGCCGATGCTGCGGCGGACCGCCGAGTCCCTGTCCGAGTTCGGCATTGAACGTTCGCCGGAAGAGATCGGCGCGGCCACCGCGCGGGTTGCCTGGGCGACGCTCGGCTGGATGGTCCTGTTGCACGCGTTTCTGGCGCAATGTGCCGGATTGTGGGGATTGAGCCGCCTGCGTGAACCGGGCCTCTTCGGGCGCGAGTTCCGGAACCTCAAGCTCGGGCGCTTCATCGCCTGGCTGCTCGTCGCGACCTTCGTCGCGAGCCTTGTTTCGCATCGCCTGCTCGGCCACGGCTGGCAGGTGGCCGACGACGTGCTCTTCGTTCTCGCGGCCGCCTTCCTGGTACAGGCGCTTGCGGTCGTGCATGGCCTGCGCGAACTCCAGGTCATCGGCTTCCTGCCGGTCGTCCTGGCCTACGTTGCGGTGATATTGGTGCCGATGGCCCTGGTCGGCATCGGATTCGCGGACACATGGGTCCGCTTTCGCGAGCGCTTTGCGCCGCGCCAAGGAGTGTAAGTCGATGGAAGTCATCCTGTTACAGAAGATCGCGAACCTCGGCGACATCGGCGACCGGGTGAAGGTGAAGCCGGGCTATGGCCGGAACTTCCTGCTGCCCGGCGGCAAGGCGACGCTCGCAACCGCCGAAAACATCGCCAGGTTCGAAACCCGCCGCGCGGAACTTGAGGCGAAGTCCGCGGCGGACCTGGAATCGGCGCGGTCGCGGGCAGCGGCGCTCGCGGGGTTCGCGCTCAGAATCACCGCCAAGGCCGGCAGCGAAGGGAAGCTCTTCGGGTCGATCAGCACGACCGACATCGCGGAAGCCTGCCTCAAGGCCGGCCAGCGGATCGAGCGTGCGGAAGTCCGCCTGCCGGGCGGCCCGATCCGCATGGTCGGCGAACATGTAATCACGCTGCACCTGCACGGGGACGTCGACGTCCAGGTGCCGCTCACGGTGATTGCGGAAGAGTAAGCTTTCGGCTGATGGTCGCGATGATCCGCCAGGACGAGGTCCGCACGCCGCCGCATTCGGTGGAGGCGGAGCAGGCCGTGCTCGGCGGCCTGATGCTCGACTCGAATGCCTGGGATGCAGTCGCCGACATCGTCCTCGCCACGGACTTTTACCGCCGCGATCATCGGCTCATCTTCGAGGCGATCGCCGAGGTCGCCGAGAGCCGCGGTTCCTGCGATGCGGTGACGGTATCCGAGCACCTCGAGCGCAAGGGCCGGCTCGACGAGATCGGCGGGCTCGCCTATCTCGGCACCATCGCCCGCGACACGCCTTCCGCCGCCAATGTCCGCGCCTATGCCGAAATCATCCGCGAACGATCGATCCTGCGGCAGCTCGTCGCCGCGGGCGGCGAGATCGCAGCGGCGGCAACCGACAGCCGCGGACGCTCGGCCACCGAGCTGGTTGACGAGGCGGAGCGACGGGTTTTCGAGATCGCCGAGCGAGGCAGCCGCGGCAAGTCCGGATTCATCGCGATCAAGGACGTCCTGCCACAGACCATCGACCGCCTCGACATGCTGCACCAGACACCGGGCGAGATTCGCGGCGTTCCGACCGGCTTCACCCAACTCGACAGGAAGACGACGGGCTTCCAGGCGGGTGACCTCATCGTGATCGCAGGCCGGCCTTCGATGGGCAAGACGACGCTTGCGGTCAACATCGCGGAGAACGCCGCAATCGCAAAGGGCGTCCCGTCAGCGATCTTCTCGATGGAAATGTCGGCGGAACAGCTGACACTCCGGCTGATCTCGTCCCTCGGGCGCGTGAACCAGACGCACCTGCGCACCGGCAACTTCTCGGAGGAGGACTGGTCGCGCATCCAGGGCGCGATGGCGCAGCTCTCGGTCGCGCCGCTCTACGTGGACGAGACGCCTGCCTTGACGCCGACCGAGGTGCGCGCGCGCGCGCGTCGGCTCAAGCGCGAGCGGGGACTCGGATTGATCGTCGTGGACTATCTGCAGCTCATGCAGGTGAGCGGCACCAAGGAGAATCGCGCGACGGAGATCTCGGAGATCTCGCGCAGCCTGAAGGCGCTCGCGAAGGAACTCCAGGTGCCAGTGGTCGCGCTGTCGCAGCTCAATCGCGCGGTCGAGCAGCGCACCGACAAGAAGCCGGTGATGTCGGACCTTCGCGAATCGGGCGCCATCGAGCAGGACAGCGACGTGATCCTCCTGATCTATCGCGAGGAAGTCTACGATCCGAACACGACGCGCCGGGGCGTTGCGGACATCATCATCGCGAAGCAGAGAAACGGACCGATCGGCGAGGTGCAGCTGACCTTCCTCGGCGAATACACCCGCTTCGAGAACCTGGTGGCCGAGTCCTACGGCGAGGGCGCGTTCTGAGCGCGGCTCCGCGCGCTGTCATCGATACGGCGGCGCTCAGGCACAATCTTTCCCGCGTCAGGGAGCTGGCCCCGGGCCGCCGCGTGCTCGCGGTGATCAAGGCGAATGCCTATGGCCACGGTATCGTGACGGCGGCCGAGGCGCTCGGCGGAGCGGACGCGTTCGCGGTCGCGCGACTCGAGGAGGCGGGCATGCTGCGCGCGGCGGGTTGTCGTGCGCGCATCGTGCTGCTACAGGGTGTCGCCGATGCGCACGAACTGGGCAAGGCGGCAGAACTCGACCTGGAACCGTTCGTGCACCAGACCGCGCAGATCGAACTGCTCGAGGCCTGGCGCGGAGCCCATGCATTCCCGGTCTGGCTCAAGATCGACAGCGGCATGGGCCGCCTCGGATTCAGGCCCGCGCAAGTGCAGGCCGCGGCCGGGAGGCTCGCCGCCTGCGGGCGCGTTGCCGGCCCCGCGAATCTCGTAACGCACCTCGCCGAGGCCGAGCAGCGCGGCAACGCGCTGACAAGCGCGCAGATCGACCTCTTCAATGAGGTGACGCGAGGAATGCCCGGCGAGCGCAGCATCGCGAATTCCGCCGGCCTGATTGCCTGGCCCGATGCGCAGGCGGACTGGGTCCGGCCGGGCATCATGCTTTACGGCATCTCGCCGTTTGAGGATGCGATCGGTGCGGATCTCGGCCTCAAGCCCGTGATGACGCTCGAGACCCGGGTACTCGCCCTCAAGGAACTCGCCGCCGGCGATCGCGTCGGTTACGGCGGCACCTTTACGGCCAGGCGCGCCGCCCGCATTGCGATTGCCGCCGCCGGCTACGGCGACGGCTACCCGCGAAGCGCGGCCAACGGGACGCCGGTGCAGGTCAATGGCATGCCGGCCGAACTCGTCGGCCGCGTTTCGATGGACATGCTCGCAATCGACGTGAGCGAGGTGTTGCAGGTCTCAGTGGGCGATCCGGTCCAGCTCTGGGGTCCGGCGGTGCCGGTCGAACGCGTGGCTGCCAGCGCCGGAACCATCGCCTACGAACTGACCTGCCGCGTCAGCCGTCGCGTGCGTTTCGAACGGCGGCCATGAAGATTCTGGTCACCGGTTCGTCGGGCAGGATCGGTGCCGCCATTACCGCAAGACTCGCGCTCCGCCACCAGGTAACCGGCGTCGACCTGCGTCCAGGCGCGCTTACGACCGTACTCGCCGACCTTTGCGACACGGTCCGGATGGCCGCGCTCTGCGGCGGAATGGACGCCGTCATCCACACGGCGTCGCTTCATGTTCCCGACCTCGCGTCGCGAACCGCACAGGATTTCCGGGAGGTCAACGTCAATGCCACGCGCCGCCTGTTGCAGGCCTGCGGCGAAGCGGGCATCCGGCGTTTCGTCTACACGAGTACGACGTCGGTGTACGGCGATGCGCTGCTGCCTGAGGCGGGCGCCGCCGTCTGGGTCACCGAATCGGTGGCGCCGCGGCCGCGTGACATCTATGACGAGACAAAACTCGAGGCCGAAGCGGCCTGTGCCGATGCCGCCAGCAACGGGATGGCCTGCACCAGCCTCCGCATCTCCCGCTGCTTCGAGGAAGAACCGCGACTTGTCGCGGTCTACCGCCTGTACCGGGGCGTCGATGCCGGGGATGTGGCCCAGGCGCACGAACTCGCGCTCGAAGTCGGCCGTCCGGGCCATGAAATCTACAATGTCTCCGCACGGTCGCCTTTCGCCGCCATCGATTGCCCGCGGCTTCTCGCCGACGCTGAATCGGTGGTGCTCGGCCGATTTCCGTGGGCGGCTGTTGAGTTCGCGCGTCGCAACTGGCAGTTGCCACGGTCCATCGACCGCGTTTATGTTGTGGACAAGGCGATAGCCGGTCTCGGCTACCAGCCGCTAAGCGATTTTGCCTCGATGTTTCGGCGGCAGGCTGCCTGACCGGCTGACCCGGGAGGAATCACGATGTCGAGTGTCGGATATCACGAGCCTGTCGAGGAACTGTCGGACGAGACCCGCGACATGCATCGCGCCATCGTGTCGCTCATGGAGGAGCTGGAGGCCGTCGACTGGTACAACCAGCGCGCCGACGCCTGCAAGGACCCGGAACTCCGGGCGATCCTCGCGCACAACCGCGACGAGGAGAAAGAGCACGCGGCGATGGTGCTCGAATGGATCCGGCGCCACGACGCCGCGTTGTCGAAGCAGCTCAAGGAATTCCTTTTCAGCAACAAGCCGATCGCGCACGGCTGACGGACTCACCGGGAGCCGCCTATGTCGATCCTGTGGCCCGCGTTCGCGCTCGTCGCGCTGACGCTAGTGATCGTGATGCGGCTTGCCCGCCTGCGCTTTGCTGCGGTGCGCGCGGGCCGCGTCGATCCGCACTTCTACAAGGCATTTCGCGGCGGCGGCGAACCGGAGGAGGCCGCCGTGACGTCGCGCAACCTGATCAACCTGTACGAGATGCCCACACTATTCTATGCGGGCATCGCGATCGCGTTCGCCGCGCAACGTTCCGGCACGTTGCTGGTTGCGCTCGCCTGGACCTATGTCGCGCTGCGTTACCTGCATAGCGCGATCCACCTGACGACGAACAAGGTGCTCTGGCGCTTCCGCGCCTTCGCCCTGAGCTGGCTCGTGCTGGCTGCATTCTGGGTGACGCTCGGCGTGCAGCTGGCGACCGGCGGCGACGCTGCGGTTGCGGTTGGCTGACGCGATCTACGGCGCCGGTTCATGGGCGGCGCGTTCTGGAAGTCGATGCTGTTCGGAGCGGTTCTCGCCGGCTCCATCGGTCCAATCGCCTTGTTGATCTTCGGTACGGCAGCGCGGCGCGGCTTCGCGGCGGGCGGCTTCGCGGCGTTGGGCGCCGCGCTCGCCGACCTCGTCTACGCGCTCGCGGCGTTTTCGGTCGGGGCGCTGGTACTGCCGCTGCTGGCCGCCGATGCGACGGCGGTACGCATCGTTTCCGCGTCGCTCCTGGTGGCGCTTGGTCTCGTGATGCTCTTGCGCCGTCCGGCTGCTGCGGCCCGGGCGGCCACGGCGCCCGTGCAGCGATCCTCAAGCCTGCTGCTGCCGGTCTTCCTGCTGACGCTGTTCAACCCGATGACGATCGTCGTATTCGTGGGGTTCGCGCCGCAGCTTCCGCTTGCGGGTTCCCTGCCGGTCGCGGCAGGGCTCGCAATCGCACTGTGCATCGGCAGTCTTGCCGTTGCGCTCGGTGTCGCGGCAACAGGCGCGGCGTTCGGCGCGGCGCTTCCGGGCGCCGGCTGGCAGCGGCTGATCAGTCTGGTCTCCGCCGCAGGAATCCTGGCGTTCGGGCTCTACGGGCTCGTCGAAGCGCTTGGGAGCCTCTGAGTTACCCGCGAAACGCGCTCCATGCGCGGGTGACTCAGAGGCTCCTAGGCTTCGAAGAAGCCCATCTTGACGCCTGCAAGCGTCACGACGTCATTGTCGTGGAGCCTGCGGGCCTGCGGGCCGATCGGCTGGCCGTTCACCAGCGGGAAATCCCCAGATTTGCTGCTCTCGACGTGGACGACGTAGTAACCGTCGGCGCGGCGGCTGATGGCAGCCACCTGCACGCCCGGGCGGCCGAGCGTGGTCAGCGTCTTTGCGAGTTCCAGTTCGCGGCCGGCGAACTGGCCCGAGAGCACCTGCAGCTTGGCGGGCCGCGAGGGTGCGCCTTTTTCCCGCGGTGCGGCGGCGCGGGATTCGGGAGCCGGGGCCGCTGCGGCCGCGGGTGCCGGCGCGATCGAGTCCGCGGCGGCCTTGAGGCGCGCTTCGTTGACCTGCCCGGGCTGGATCACGAGCGTGCGCTCGAACTCGTCCTGCTCGGAACTCTCGACCTGGCTGTCCACGAAGCGCAGGTGATGGTGCCCGATCGTGATGACGTCGCCATGAGTCAGGGCGTGCTTCTTGATGAGCTTGCCGTTGACGTAGGTGCCGTTCGTGCTGTTGAGGTCCTCGAGGAAGGAATCGTTGAGGATGTTGATGATCAGGCCGTGATGACCGCTGACGGCCGCGTTGTCGATGCGGACGTCATTGTCCGGCAGGCGACCCACCGTATAACGTTCCTTGGTCATGTTGTATTCGGCCATGACCTGACCGTCCAGACTCAAGATAAGGCGCGCCATCGTCTCCCTCGCACTCAGTTATCCGAACCAGGCCAATATTCTGTCAAGTATGCCGCGCCGCGCGGGGAAAAGTTCGACCACCTGCGCCAGCACCACCGAGATGTTGTCCCGGCCGCCACTATCATTGGCCAACTGCACCAATTGTCTGGCGACTGTATCAAGATTACCGCCGAAAGTACTGATTGTTAAGTGAATATCCTCGTCCTCGACCATGTCGGTGAGGCCGTCGGAGCACAGGACCAGCCAATCGCCGGGCTCGACCGGCAGCTCGTGCACCTCGACATCGACCGTCGCCTCGACACCGAGCGCCCGCGTCACGTAGTTCTTGTTGGTCGCGCGCTGAGCCTCTTCGGCCGAGTAAAAGCCGCGGTCAACCAGCTCCTGGAGCAGCGAGTGGTCCATGGTCAGCTGTTCGAAACTGTCCTTGCGCAGGCGGTACATGCGCGAGTCGCCAACGTGGGCGATTGTGAGGCGGTTGTCGTGCAGGAGCGCTGCGACCACCGTGGTGCCCATGCCTTCACACTGGGTCTGGGACTTCGAAGTCTGGTGGATGATCTTGTTGGCGCGGGCAATGGCATCCCGGAGGATGATGCTCGGGCGGTGCATGCCCGTTGCCTTGTCGGTTCCGACGAGCTCCTGTGCCAGGAACGCCTCGCGCACCAGGTTCGTGATCGTCTTGACCGCAATCCCGCTCGCAACCTCGCCGGCGTTGTAGCCGCCCATGCCGTCCGCGAGCACGTACAGGCCGATGTCGCCATCGAGTGCAATCGAGTCTTCGTTGTGCTCGCGCACCTTGCCGGTGTCCGTCAGACCCACGGCTTGCACACGGTTGCGGAGTGAGACGTAGCGGCCCATCAGCGAAGCGCCGGGTCGATTTCACGCGCGCAGTCGCGAAGCGCCTGGGCCATCTCGCTGCCGCTGCGATAACGCAGCTCCGGATCCTTTTCGAGCGCGCGATCGATGATGGCAGCGAGTGCAGCGGGCAGGTCGGGCCGCACGACGCGCAGCGGCGGGTGCGGTTCCGCGGATATCTTCTGCATCAGGCCCGGAATCGAGTCGGAACGAAACGGCAACATGCCCGTCAGCAGCTGGAAGAGCGTAACTCCCAGTGAAAACAGGTCGGACTGCGCGGTGACGGGCCGTGCATCGAGTTGTTCCGGCGCCATGTAGGACGGCGAGCCGAGTATCACGCCCGTGCGCGTTGCGCGGCTGTTCTCGAGCCTCGCCACGCCGAAATCCATGACCCTCACGCGCCGGTTCTTCTGGTCGAAGACGATGTTTGCGGGCTTGATGTCGCGGTGGATGACGCCGCGCTGGTGGGCGAAGTAGAGCGCATCGGCTACGCGGGCGCACATCTCGCAAACAAGGCGCGGCGGCAGCATGCGGCCCTCGGTCGCGTGCGTGGCGAGGTTGACCCCCTCGACGTACTCCATCACGAGGTAAACCTGGCCCTCGTGCTCGCCGGCCTCGCGGATCTCCACAATGTCCGGGTGCGCGAGCGAGCCAGCCGCGTCGGCTTCGCGCAGCAGCCGAAGCTTGGCTTCGTCCAGCAGGTCATCCGGCCAGTCGTCGGCGAGGGACAGTAGCTTGAGGGCAATGATGCTGCCGTTACGCTCATCGACCGCGCGGTAGACCGTTGCGGTCGCCCCGCGGCCGAGTTGCTGCTGCAGGCGGAAATGGTGAAACAACTGGCCTGGACGGAATGTCAGGCCGCGGGCGCGGTTGGTCGGCAGCTGGCCCGCGGCCGACGGCTTTTCCGCCACCGCGACCTCGAGCGGCTTGCCGAACCGGGGGCTCGTATCGCCCGCTTTCTTGCTTGACCCGCCGGACAAGCCTCGCAGCCATCCGCCGCGACTGGAATCGTCAGGCATGCGCGGTCCGATCCGTTACCACCCTGATTCATGAATCATAAACGGGCATTGCTCGCGCCGATACTGCCACGGGCCGAAATTTCAAAAGCTTATGGGTGAAACCGCGACTTGGGCCGCAGTCCGCTCCGCCATTTTTGGCCGCGGGTCGCGTGCTAGCATCGCCGCTTCCCGTTCCGGACCCCCGATGGCCAAACCTCGCACGGTGTTCGTCTGCTCGTCCTGCGGCGCGGATGCGCCCCGCTGGAGCGGCCAATGCCCGGCCTGTGGCGAATGGAACACGCTCGCGCCGTTCGCTGAAGCGCGAATTCGTGGTGCCGCGCGAAACGAGGCGCGGCGCAGCGAGCGACCCGAACCGATCGCGCGGCTCGTGACCGGGACGGAGGAGCGCCTGCCGACGGGATTCGCGGAATTCGACCGCGTGCTGGGCGGTGGCCTGGTGCCGGGTTCGGTGACGCTGATCGGCGGCGAACCGGGCATCGGCAAGTCGACGCTCCTGCTGCAATGCGCGGCTGCGCTCGCCCGCGAAAACGGGGTGCTGTATGCGACGGGAGAAGAGTCCGTGCGCCAGGTCGCCGAACGCGCGCGCCGTCTCGCCGTCGATCCCGGTGCCCTGACGCTCGTTGCGGAGACTGCCGTCGAGCGGATCCTGGAATTCGGCACCGAGATGGGCGCACGCGTCATCGTCATCGATTCCATCCAGACCATGTCGGTTGCGGGTCTCGAAGCGGCACCCGGCGCCGTGACGCAGCTTCGCGAATCCACCGCGAGCCTCGTCCGGCATGCGAAGGGCACCGGCGCCTCAGTGCTGCTGATCGGGCACGTGACGCGCGAGGGGGTGATCGCCGGCCCGCGAGTCCTCGAGCACATGGTCGACACGGTGCTCTATTTTGAAAGCGATTCTGGCAGCCGCTTCCGCGTCATCCGCGCAGTCAAGAACCGTTTCGGCGCGGTCAACGAGATCGGCGTATTCGCGATGGAGGAGCGCGGACTGAAGGAGGTCCGCAATCCGTCGGCGATTTTCCTGTCCCGGGGCAGCGATCCCGTCCCCGGTTCAGTCGTGACGGTGGCGCGGGAAGGCACGCGACAGATGCTGATCGAGGTGCAAGCCCTGGTCGATGCGAGCCAGATCTCGAATCCGCGCCGTGTCGCCGTCGGATTCGAGGCGAACCGGGTGGCGCTCCTGCTCGCCGTCCTGCACCGCCATGCGGGCGTCGCGCTGCATGCCCACGACGTGTTCGTGAATGTCGTCGGAGGCGTCCGGCTTGCCGAGACTGCGGCGGACCTTGCCGTGGTCGCGGCCCTCTGTTCGAGCCTGAACGGCAGGGCGCTGCCGCAGGACCTCGTCGTATTCGGGGAGATCGGTTTGACCGGCGAAATCCGGCCGGTTCCCTATGGCGAGGAACGTTTGCGAGAAGCCGCAAAGCACGGTTTTCGCCGCGCCATCGTGCCGCGAGCCAACCTGCCGCGGCAGTTGCCCGAAGGACTCGAGATCGTCCCGGCCGCCAAGATCCCCGAGGCGCTGGCTGCCCTCGGCTGAATTCAGGCTTCCCCGGGTTCCCGCGACAGGCGCGCGGTGCGCACCGCGTTGCCGGCAACCTGGAGCACTTCGATCGAGACCTGGCCGATCCGCAGCACAGCGCCCGGCTCGGGAATCGCTTCCAGCCGTTCGACGATCAGGCCCGACAGCGTGCGCGGACCGTCCACCGGCAGGGACCAGCCGAGCCGCCGGTTGATTTCGCGAAGACTGAGAGCTCCCGCCGCGACGTGGCTGCCGTCGGCGCGTGCGTCGATGCGGCCGAGCGGCGGTTCGGCCTGCGTCGTGAATTCGCCGACGACTTCCTCGAGGATGTCCTCTAGCGTCACGAGCCCCTGCAGGTCGCCGTACTCATCGACGACGAAGGCGATGCGCCGGCGCAGCCGGCGAAAGCGCAGCAGCTGGTCGTAAAGCGTCGTGCCTTCCGGCGTAAAGAGCGCCTCGCGCCGCGTCGCGATCTCGCGCAGCCGTTCGCGAGTCAACCGGCCGGAGGCGAGCTCGTTGGCGACGAGACGCATGTGGACGATTCCGTGCACGCGGTCGAGGTCGCCGTCAAAGAGCGGCATCCGCGTGCGCGAGGTTACACGCAGGCGCCCGCTGATCTCGTCCCAGTCGGCGCTGATGTCGATGCCGTCGATTTCGCTCCGCGGAACCATGACGTCCTCGACCCGGCGGCGCTCCAGCGCGAGCAGGGATTCGACCATGCCCTGGCGCTCGGTGGGCAGGCCGACGAGCGTGTCCGCGATGTCGGCAATGGACCCGGCCGAATCCCGCGGAGTCTCGACCTGGTCATCCCGCTGCGGCAGCAGGATGAAGAACGGCGCTGCGATCCAGACGATGACGCTCGCGGCCTGTTCGCGGAGCGCGCCGTCGCGGCGCAGCCATCCAAGGCTTGCGAGGAGAACCAGGAGCGCGAGTCCCGCGGCCGCCGCGACGGCGACGGTGAGGCGCGCGGAGTCCGGCGCAAGCGCGATGCAGGCGAGCAGGGCGGCCAGCACGGTCGCGCGCAGGCCGGCCGTGGCTATTCTCGTTCGCCGCGGTTCGTCGCCCATGCGGCGGCGCAGCCTCGTGATCCATGGTTCATGCAGCGATGCCGGGGCGGCGCGACGGGTGCGCAGGGCCGGTATCGCCGCCTCGATGAGGCCGGCCAGCACGATGAGCGCGAGTGCCACGATCATTGCGCCCAAGGAGTCAACCCCAATGCCGGCCGAGCAGGATCTCCAGCACGAACTTGCTGCCGAAATAAGCGATGGCGAGCACCACGAACCCCGCGATCGTGTAGCGCGCCGCCTTGCGGCCACGCCAGCCGAAGCGCCAGCGGCCGAACAACAGGCTGGCGAAAATTGCCCAGGCCGTGAGCGCGAGCACTGTCTTGTGGGCGAGGTGCTGGGCGAACAGGTCGGTCACGAACAAGAGGCCCGCGAGGATCGCTACCGTCAGCGCACCAAAGCCGATCGCAATCACCGAAAACAGGGCGCGCTCCAGGCTCTCGACCGGCGGGAGTGTGGCGAGCCAGCCCGCGGGGCGCGCGCGGCGGAGTTCCGAGTCCTGCAGGGCAAGCATGATGACGAGGACCGCGGCGATTGCGAACATGCCGGCGGATCCCATCGCGAGCACCACGTGCGCCGCAAATGGCCAGCCCTGTGGTCCCATCTCACCGGGCGACGGCAGGCTCGCCGTACCGGCGGCGAGCAGGGCGGCGAGTCCGAGGACGACGGCGGCGACTGCCCGGAATCTCGGCGCGAACACGGCGAACAGACCGCCCGCGCCGATCGCGAGCCCCATCAGCGAAGCGCTGTCGGCAAGGGCGAGGGTCGACTCACCGAGGGGTCGCAGCGTGTCTGCGAGCCAGGTCGCGTGTGCGACGAGCGCCGCGGCCGCGAGATAAAAGGCCGGTTCGTGAAACGCCGCACGCGGCGCCGCGCGCCGCGCGGCGTGCAGGGCCGCTGCGGCAGCCACTAGATAGAGCAGGATGACGAGAAATCCGCGCAACGAATTCCGACTCCCGGGAAGCGCCGGGTCATTGTACAAGGGGGCGGCGATCGCTGGCGCGCGCCGTCCTATAATCCGTAGCGACAAGGTATTGCGGTTTCGCCGCTAGCAGGCTTTTCCCGATGTTTGACATGCTCGCCGATCGGCTTGGCAAGGCCGTTGATTCGCTTCGCGGTCGCGGGCGCCTGACCGAGGAGAACATCGCGGACACCCTCCGCCAGGTGCGCATGGCGCTCCTCGAGGCGGATGTCGCGGTGGGCGTCGTGAAGTCCTTCACCGACGCCGCGCGCGCGCGCGCAGTCGGCACGGAGGTGATGCGCAGCCTCACCCCAGGACAGGCCTTCATCCGCGTCATTCACGAGGAACTGACGCGTGTCATGGGCGAACCCGGCCGCGGCCTCAATCTGCACGCGACGCCACCGGTCGTCGTGCTGCTCGCGGGTCTGCAGGGCGCCGGCAAGACCACAACGGCCGCCAAGCTTGCGCGCCACCTGATCGAACGGCAGCGGCGGAACCCGCTGCTCGTCAGCACGGACGTCTATCGTCCGGCGGCGATGACGCAGCTCGAGCGGCTTGCAGGCCAGGTCGGGGCGGCGTATTTCAGCCCACAAGCAGGTGCGGCGCCGGTCGAAATCGCATCTGCCGCGCTCGACCATGCCCGGCGGCACCAGCACGACGTCCTCATCGTCGACACCGCGGGCCGCCAGCACGTGGACCAGGAGATGATGGAAGAGGTGCAGGCAGTCGATCGCGCGGTCGGAGCCACCGAGCGGCTGTTCGTCGTGGACAGCATGGCCGGGCAGGACGCCGTCAAGGCGGCGGAGCGCTTTGATGCGGCGCTCGCGCTCACCGGCGTGATCCTGACGAAGGCGGACGGCGACGCGCGTGGCGGCGTGGCGCTCTCCGTTCGCCAGGTCACGGGCAAGCCCATCCTGTTCGTCGGCGTCGGCGAGAAGACCGAGGCGCTCGAGGTATTTCATCCGGAGCGCATTGCCGCGCGCATCCTCGGAATGGGCGACGTGTTGTCGCTCATCGAACAGGTTCAGTCTACGGCCGACCAGGAAAAGGGCGCGAAGCTCGCGGCCAAGCTCGCCAAGGGCAAGGGATTCGACTTTACGGACTTGCGCGACCAGCTCGCCGAATTCAGTCGAATGGGCGGCGTCGCCGCACTTGCAAGCAAGCTGCCGACCCAGGCGCTCCCGCCGGGTGCGCTTGCCACCGTCGACGAGGGCTCGATTCGCCGGCAGATCGGGATCATCGACTCGATGACGCCCGGCGAGAGGCGCAGGCCCGTGATCATCGCCGCATCCCGCAAGCGCCGCATTGCCGCGGGCGCCGGCGTTCCCGTGCAGGAAGTGAACCGACTGCTGAAGCAGTTCCTCCAGATGGAAAAAGTGATGAAGAAGATGCGCGGCGGGGGATTGGCGAAGCTTCTTCGGGGCCTGCCGGGGCAGCGACCCGGCCGCGGCGGACCCCATTGAGCCGTGGCAGAGCGGTAGCCCGTGTAAGCCTTTCATTCACCGAGTGATTTGAGTAGAATGCGCGGCTCTTTGAAGGGGCCGTTAGCCCCGCGGAACTGACGCAGCCGGGCTGCGAGGGATTCAACCGATGGTCACGATTCGACTGACGCGCCGCGGCGGCAGGAATTCGCCCTTCTATCACGTCGTCGTCACCGACAGCCGCAAGCGTCAGGGCGGCACGGTGCTCGAGCAGGTCGGTTTCTTCAATCCGGTCGCCCGTGGCAAGGACCGCAAACTGGAACTCGACCTCACCCGGATCGCCTACTGGACAGGCACCGGCGCGACGATGTCGGACCGGGTGCGCACGCTCGTCTCGGCTGCCAGGAAGCAAGCGGCGGCCTGATCGGCCTGCCGCTGCGCGCGCGCTCCGGTGACACGGGTCGTGCTCGGGCGCATCGCGGGGCCGTTCGGCGTTCGAGGCTGGGTCAAGATCGCCTCATTCACGGAGCCCCCCGAGCAGATACTGGAGTTTCCGCTGTGGCGCGCCGACCAGCCGGGCGGCGGCACGCGCGAATTCCGCCCTGCCGAGGGCCGTCGTCACGGCAAGGGGCTCGTCGTGCGATTCGAGGGCATCGAGGATCGCGACGCGGCAATCGCACTTGCGAGGCCTGATTTGTGGATCGAACGCCGGGAACTGCCGGCATTGAAGGAGGGCGAGCACTACCAGACGGACCTGATCGGCCTCGAGGTCGTAAACCTTCAGGGACAACGGCTCGGCCAAATCGACCATTTCATCGACATGCCGGCGGGCGCCGTCATGGTCGTCGTCGGAGAGCGCGAGCGCTGGCTGCCGACGGGACGGGACCGGCTTGTCAGGATTGACCTCAAGGGCGGCAAGGTCACCGTCGACTGGGACGCGGAGTTCTGAGCGATGCGGATCGAAGTCGTCACGCTCTTTCCGCCGCTCATAGAGGCGGGACTGGCGGCCGGCGTCCTTGGGCGGGCCGTCAGCTCGGGCCGGCTCGAGGTCGGTCTTGAGAACCCGCGGAACCACGCGACGGACCCGCACCGCACGGTTGACGACCGGCCGTTCGGCGGCGGACCCGGCATGGTGCTCAAGGCGGAGCCGCTTGCAAAGGCTCTGCGCGCCGCGGCGGAACGATTGCCGGCGAACGCGCCGATGATCGGGCTTTCGGCGCATGGTCGGCCGTTTTCCCAGGCCGTGGCGCGGCGACTTGCCGGTTTGCCGGGCTTTGGCCTGGTGGCCGGACGATACGAGGGAATCGATCAGCGGGTTTCGGACACGCTGATCGACGAAGAGCTGTCGATCGGCGACTATGTGCTGTCGGGCGGAGAGTTCCCGGCGCTTATCGTGATCGATGCGGTGGCGAGGCTGCTGCCCGGCGTGCTCGGCGACGAGGCGTCGGCCGCGGAGGACTCGTTCGGCGACGGGTTGCTCGACTGGCCGCATTACACGCGGCCCGAAGTCTGGGATGACAGGCCGGTGCCGGCCGTGCTGCTCGGCGGGAACCACGCCGCAATCCGGCGCTGGCGGCTGATGCAGGCGCTCGGCCGGACCTGGCGGCTCAGGCCGGACCTGCTGCGGAGCCGGCGTTTGACGCCGGAGGAGCGCGCGCTGCTCGAGGAATATTGCGCCGCGGCCGGTGTCGAACCGCCGCGATGAGTACCGGGGTTTGGTCAAGCACAGATCGGGGACAGAGATGAACAAGATCATGCAGGAACTTGAATCGCGCTCGATGAAGCGCAAGCTGCCCGAATTCGGGCCGGGCGACACGGTCGTCGTGCAGGTCAAGGTGCGCGAGGGCGACCGCGAGCGTGTACAGGCCTATGAAGGGGTCGTCATCGCCTGCCGCAACCGCGGCTTGAACAGCGCGTTCACGGTGCGCAAGGTTTCCCATGGTGAAGGCGTCGAGCGCGTGTTCCAGACACACAGCCCTTCGATCGCCGACATCGAAGTGAAGCGGCGCGGCAAGGTGCGCCGCGCGAAGCTCTACTACCTCCGCGACCGTTCCGGAAAGTCGGCGCGCATCGAGGAAAAGCTCGGAGGCTGAGGACGCGAAGATGCCCGTCCTGCGCGCGCTCGGGTCAGTCGTCAAGGGCGTATGGATTGCCCTCGACGGCCTGCGCAAGGTCCTGCATCTCGTCCTGCTGCTCGCGCTTTTCGGCGTGCTTCTGGCGGCGGGCCAGTCGGAGCTTCCCTACGTACCCGACGGCGCGGCGCTCGTCCTCTCGCCGCAGGGCTACCTCGTCGAAGAAATTTCGGGCGACCCGCTCGATCGCGCGCTGTCGCGTGCGACAGGCGGTGACCGTGGGGAGACCCGGATTCGCGATCTGGTCGATATCGTCGACGCGGCGCGGGACGACGACCGCATCCAGGCACTCGTGCTCGAGCTAGAGGACCTCGAGGGAGCGGGCCTTCCGCTGCTGCAGGATCTTGCGAAGTCGATCCGCTGGTTCCGCGAGAGCGGCAAGAAGGTCTATGCCTATGGCGAGGCATTCTCGCAGCGCCAGTATTTCCTCGCAGCGCAGGCCGACGAGGTCTACCTCGACCCGATGGGGTACGTCCTGCTCGAAGGCTATGGCTACTTCCGCACCTACTACCGCGGCACGCTCGACAAGCTCGCGGTCGACATCAACGTCTTCAAGGCCGGCAGCCACAAGTCGGCGCCCGAGGAATGGACGCGAAAGGACATGTCGCCCGAGGACCGGGAGGATGCGCGAGTCTGGATCGGTGCGCTCTGGGAGAACTACAAGGCCGACGTCGGTTCGGCGCGCGATCTCGACCCCGCATTGATCCAGGCCTACGCGGACGAGGCCGCGGAGGGCGTGCGCGCCACCGGCGGTGACCTGGCCCAGTACGCCCTGGCACGCGGACTCGTCGATGGCCTCAAGACCCGCAGGGAATTCGAAGAGACCGTCGCGGATGTCGCGGGTGAAGACGAGGACACGGGCTATGCGGCGGTCGACTGGCAGGGCTACCTGCATTACGTGCGCTCCGAGGAGGCCCTCGGCAGGCATGGCCGCGGGAAGATCGGCGTCATCGTGGCCTCGGGAGAGATCCTAGACGGCGAGCACTCGCCAGGCATTATTGGCGGAGACTCGCTGTCGAGGCTCCTGCGCGAGGCTGCAAGTGACGAGGACCTCGCGGCCGTCGTGCTCCGCATCGACAGCCCGGGCGGCAGCATCATGGCGTCCGAGCTGATACGACGCGAGGTGGCGGATTTCCGCGCATCCGGCAAGCCGATCGTCGCCTCGATGGGAACGGTCGCCGCCTCCGGCGGTTACTACATCGCCATGGGTGCGGACCGGATCATCGCGGCGCCGACGACGATCACGGGTTCCATCGGCGTGTTTGCCGTGATCCCGACGTTTCAGCGAACGCTTGAAAAGATCGGCGTGACGAACGACGGCTTCGGCACGACGCGGCTCTCGGGGCAGACTGACCTTGACCGGGAGCTCGGGCCGGAGTCGAAGCAGATCCTTCAGGCCACGGTCGAGCATGCGTACCGGACCTTCGTCGAAAATGTCGCCCATTCGCGCAAACGCCGCCCCGAGGAGATCGAAAGCCTGGCCCAGGGCCGCGTATGGACGGGAGCCGACGCGCGCGCTGCAGGAATTGTTGACGAACTCGGCGGCGTCGACGAGGCGATTGCCGAGGCCGCAAGGCTCGCCGGCCTGGACGACGACTACGACGTCGAATGGATCGAACAGGATCTGTCGTGGCGTGATGCGCTCGTGATGCAGCTGCGCCGGGCGGCAGCCTGGGTGGTCGATGCGGTCACGCCGCGACGCGCCCAATTGCCGGAAATCGGGATGGCTCTCGCCCGCGCGCGTGCATTGCTTGCCCTTGCGGCCGAAGGCCGGCCCGTCTATCTCTGCGGCTGCCGCGTCGAGTAGGCGAAGCGTCCTAGGCAGCCCAGTCGAGGATTACCTTTCCCGACTGACCCCCACCCATCGTGTCGAATGCCTGCCGGTAGTCCGCGGCGGCGTAGCGGTGCGTGATCACGCCGCTCACGTCGAGCCCGCTTTGAAGCATCGCCGCCATCTTGTACCAGGTCTCGAACATCTCGCGGCCGTAGATGCCCTTGATCACGAGGCCCTTGAAAATGACCTGGTTCCAGTCGATCGACACCTCGGCCGGCGGGATGCCGAGCAGCGCGACGCTGCCGCCGTGATGCATCACGCGCAGCATGTCGCGGAACGCGGAGGCGTTGCCGGACATCTCGAGGCCGACGTCGAAGCCTTCCTCCATGCCGAGTTCCTTCATCGCGTCGTCGATGCTCTGCTCCTGGACATTCAGCGTGCGGGTCGCGCCCATGCGGCGCGCGAGGTCGAGCCGGTAATCGTTCACGTCGGTGATGACGACATGGCGCGCGCCGATGAAACGCGCGATCGCGACGGCCATGATGCCGATCGGGCCTGCGCCCGTGATGAGCACATCCTCGCCCACCATGTTGAAGGAGAGTGCCGCGTGCGTCGCATTGCCGAGCGGATCCAGGATCGAGGCGATTTCGTCCGGGATTCCGGCGGGAAGCCGGAAGACGTTGGCTGCCGGAAGCACCATGTACTCGGCGAAGCAACCCGGCCGGTTGACGCCGACGCCCTGCGTGTTGCGGCACAGGTGGCGCCGGCCCGCGCGACAGTTGCGGCAGTGGCCGCAGGTGATGTGGCCTTCGCCCGAGACCCGGTCGCCCACGGCGAGGCCGCGAACCTCGCTGCCGATAGCGACGATCTCCCCGCAATACTCATGGCCGATCTGCATCGGGACCGGGATCGTTCGGCTCGCCCAGGCATCCCATTGATAGATATGTATGTCGGTGCCGCAGATCGCAGTCTTGCGCATGCGGATCAGCACGTCGTTCGGGCCTGCCTCCGGTGCCGGCAGTTCGCCCAGCCAGATACCGGGCTCCGGCCTGGACTTGATCAGTGCCTTCATGAATTCCTCACTTGCCGATGACCCCGAGTTCAGCGCCCGCCTGCTCGAAGGCCGCGGCCGCCGCCTCGAGCATCGCGCGCGTATGCCCCGCGCACATCTGCGTGCGGATCCGCGCCTTGCCCATCGGAACGACCGGGTAGGAAAACCCGATCGCATAAATGCCGAGCTCGAGCAGACGGTCGGCCATGCGCACCGCAAGCGCCGCGTCGCCCAGCATGACCGGAATGATCGGATGCTCGCCTGCGACGAGCCGGAAACCCTGTGACGCGAGCCGGGCGCGGAACCAGGCCGCGTTCTCGGCGAGCTGCCGGCGCGGCGCCGGCGTGGACTCGAGCAGGTCGAGGACGGCCAGGGTGGTCGCCGCGACGACGGGGGCGATCGTGTTGGAGAAGAGGTAGGGGCGCGATCGCTGCCGGAGCCAGGCGATCACCGGTGCCCGCCCGGAGACGTAGCCGCCGCTTGCGCCGCCGAGCGCCTTGCCGAGCGTCCCGGTCAGGATGTCCACGCGCCCCATCACGCCGCAGTGTTCATGCGTTCCACGACCCGCCGCTCCCATGAACCCGGTTGCATGTGAATCGTCGACAATCACGGTCGCCGAATGGCGGTCCGCCAGCTCGCAGATCCCGGCAAGCGGCGCGATCGTTCCGTCCATCGAAAACACGCCGTCAGTCACGACGAGACGGGAGCGCGCGTCCCGCGCCTCCACGAGGCGCTCCTCGAGCTGGCCGAGATCGGCGTTGTCGTAGCGCAGGCGCCGGGCCTTCGACAAGCGGATGCCGTCGATGATGCTCGCGTGATTCAGCGCATCAGAAATGATCGCGTCCTTCTCATCCGTCAGCGTTTCGAACAGGCCGCCGTTCGCGTCGAAGCACGACGAGTACAGGATCGTGTCCTCCGTGCCGAGGAATGCCGAAAGCCGGCGCTCGAGTTCGCGGTGAACCGTCTGGGTGCCGCAAATGAAACGGACCGATGCCATCCCATAGCCGTAACGGTCGAGTGCCGCGTGGGCGGCGGCGACGATAGCCGGGTGGTTCGCGAGGCCGAGGTAGTTGTTGGCGCAGAGGTTGATGACCTCGCGGCCGTCCTCCAGGCGGATGACAGGATCCTGCCCCGAGGCGATGACGCGCTCGCGCTTGAAAAGCCCTTCGCGAGCCAGTTCCGCGGTCTGCGATTCGAGCCGCTCGAGCAGGGCCTGGTCCATGCGTTCCCGCCAGCTGTGCCAGCTGCGGATTATACCGGCCGCGCGCGCGGCGCCTCGTATAATCGCGGCCGGGAGGAATCGTGAGCGATTGCTACGGTGACGACAGACAGGGGGCGGGCGCAGGCGCATGAGCGGCGTCCCGGCGGATGCGGCAACGGCCGTCGTTGGCTCGCGTTCGACGCGGCTTTTCATCGCGCTCACGGGCCTCTTCATCACCAATGCGCTGATCGCCGAGTTCGTCGGCGTCAAGATCTTCGCGCTGGAGGACACGCTCGGCGTCGAACCGTTCGACTGGCGGCTGTTTGGGCAGAGCGGCTCGCTGTCCTTCACCGCGGGCGTCATGCTCTGGCCGGTCGTGTTCATCATGACCGACATCATCAACGAGCATTTCGGCCTGCGCGGCGTGCGCCTCATCTCCTGGCTCGCCGTCGGATGCATCGTTTACGCCTTCGTGTTCGCCTATCTCGCGATCGGCCTTGCACCGGCCGGATGGTGGGTCACCGTCGGCAGCGAGCGCGGCGTGCCCGACATGCAGGCCGCGTTCGCGAGCGTATTCGGCCAGGGGCTCTGGACGATCGGCGGTTCGGTCACGGCATTCCTCGTCGGCCAGCTCGTCGACGTCGCGATCTTCCAGCGCATCCGCCGCGCGACCGGTGAACGCTGGATCTGGCTCCGCGCCACGGGCTCGACGGCGGTTTCACAGCTCGTCGACAGCTTCATCGTCCTCTACATCGCCTTCGTGCTGGGTCCGCAGCAATGGCCGATTCCGCTCTTCCTTGCGGTCGGCACCGTCAACTACACCTACAAGATGGCGATGGCGATCGCGTTGATCCCGTTGCTCTACGTGGGCCGGCGCCTGATTCGCGCGTACCTTGCCGCGTCGCCGGACGGTCGCGCCTGATGCCGCGGCCGCGCACCCCGGAGGTTGCCGTCGACGTCGTGATCGAACTCGTCGACCGTCCGGGTCGCCCGATCGTACTCATCCGCCGCGATCGCCCGCCCGCCGGCCACGCGCTGCCGGGCGGTTTCGTCGATATCGGCGAAACCGTCGAACGGGCGGCGGAGCGCGAAGCGCGCGAAGAGACAGGCCTTGATGTCAGCCTCCGCGGCCTGCTCGGCGTCTACTCCGATCCGGGGCGCGATCCGCGCGGCCACACGGTCAGCATCGTCTATGTGGCGACCGCGACCGGCACACCGAAGGCCGGAGACGATGCTGCAGCCGTTGTGGTCACGGACCCGGCAGCGCCGCCGCCGCTCGCTTTCGATCATGACCGGATCCTTGGCGACTACATGAACTGGCGCCGACACCGGGGTTTGCCGCGCGGCTAGAATCACACCGATGAATGACGCCACCATGCCGAGGTTCCTGCACTCCGACGAGAGCGAGTTCGGTTCCGCGCCGGGGGAGGCGATCAACGCGCATTTCCTCGCGGACGAGGCGATCGTGGTCGAAGAGATGCTGGCGCTTGCGCGGCTCACGGCCGTGGAGCGCGCGGCGATCCACCGCGATGCGGTCGAACTCGTGACCGCCGCCCGCAGCCGTCGCGCGGGCCGCACGGGCATCGAATCGTTCCTGCAACAGTACGGCCTCGCATCGCAGGAAGGCATCGTGCTGATGTGCCTCGCCGAGGCGCTGCTGCGCATACCGGATGCCGATACCGCGGATCGACTCATCGCCGACAAGATCTCGATCGGCCAGTGGTCGGACTATCTCGGTGAGGCGGATTCGCTCTTCGTCAATGCCTCGACCTGGGGCCTGATGTTGACCGGCCAGCTCGTGCGCGCGTCCGAGGTCGAGACCCGCGATCCCGCGTCCTTCCTGCGCCGGCTCGTTGCGCGCCTCGGCGAGCCCGTCGTACGAACGGCATTCCGGCAGGCCATGCGAATCATGGGTCGCCAGTTCGTCATGGGCCGCGACATCGAGGAGGCGCTCGAACGCGCTGCGGACGACGATGGCGCGCGCTACCGCCACACCTACGACATGCTGGGCGAGTCGGCCCTTACCGATGGGGACGCGGCACGTTACCTCGAGTCCTACCGCGCCGCAATCGAAGCTGTCGGCCGGTCGGTGCGCTCGGGCAGCACGCCTGCGAGCTGGCCGAGCGTCTCGGTCAAGCTGTCCGCGCTGCACCCGCGCTACGAGTTCGGGCGGCAACGTCAGGTGCTGGACGAGCTGGGACCGCGTCTCGAGTCGCTCGCGCTGGCGGCAGAGAAGGCGGGCATCGCGCTCACGGTCGATGCCGAGGAAGCGGACCGGCTCGAGTTGTCGCTCGTGCTCCTCGACCGGCTGCTTGATTCGCCTGCGCTCGCAGGCTGGGACGGGCTCGGTCTCGCCGTGCAGGCGTACTCGAAGCGCGCGCCCGGCGTCATCCGCTATCTGCAGCACCGCGCGGACGAAACCGGCCGAGTGCTCAATCTGCGACTCGTCAAGGGCGCGTACTGGGACAGCGAGATCAAGCGCGCGCAGGAACGTGGCTTGCCCGGCTACCCGGTGTATACGCGCAAGCCGAATACGGACATTGCATACCTGGCCTGCGCGAGGATGCTCCTGGACGGCACACGCCGAATCTATCCGCAGTTCGCAACGCACAATGCGCACACGGCTGCAAGCATCATTCATCTCGCGAAGGCACGCGGCCGCGAGTTCGAGTTCCAGCGCCTGCATGGCATGGGCGAGGAGCTTTACGCGGCGCTGACCGATCCGTCGGGCCGCGGCCTGCCGTGCCGCGTGTACGCGCCGGTCGGTTCGCACGAGGAACTGCTCCCGTATCTCGTGCGGCGGCTGCTCGAGAACGGCGCCAATACCTCCTTCGTCAACCGCATCGTCGACGAGTCGCTGCCGGTCGAGGACGTCGTCGGCGACCCGTTCGCGGAGGTCGAGCGGGCGGGGGGCGGCCCGCATCCACGCATCCCGGCACCCAGGGCGCTCTTCGGCGCGGAGCGGGCGAACTCGTCCGGCATCAACCTGGCCGACGGCCGCGCGCAGCGCGAACTCGCGACGGCCTGTGCCGAGGCTCTCTCGCGCCCGCTCGTGGCGGCGCCGATCGTCGGCGGCCAGGTGCAGGACGGCGTACGCCGCCCCTGCCGTTCCCCCTCGAATCCCGATCGCGTCATCGGCGAGGTCGCCGAGGCCGACGCGGCCACGGCGACGCACGCAGTGGCGCTCGCGGCGGCGGCACAGCCGGAATGGGACCGCGTCGCAGCGGGCACACGGGCGCAGATGCTCCGCGACGCGGCGGACCGCCTCGAGCATGAGTCCGCCCGATTCATCGCGATTTGTGTCGCGGAGGCCGGCAAGACGGTCCCGGATTCCATCGCCGAGGTGCGGGAGGCGATCGACTTCCTTCGCTACTATGCGGCGCGGGCCGAGGAGTCCTTCGGCCGGCCGATCACGCTGCCGGGCCCGACTGGCGAGTCGAATCGCCTCGGGCTTCGCGGCCGCGGCGTGTTCGCCTGTATCAGTCCCTGGAACTTTCCGCTTGCGATCTTCACGGGCCAGGTGACGGCCGCGCTCGCTGCGGGCAACAGCGTGGTTGCCAAGCCCGCCGAGCAGACGCCGCTCATTGCGTCCGAAATGGTGCGATTGCTCCATGTCTCGGGCATCCCGGGCGACGTGCTGCACCTGCTGCCGGGACGCGGCTCGAAGATCGGCCCTTCGATCACGGGCGACCCGCGCGTTGCGGGCGTCGCATTCACCGGCTCGACCGAAACCGCGCGGCTCATCAACCGCACGCTTGCCGCGCACGACGGGCCGCTGCCGGTGCTGATCGCGGAGACGGGCGGCCAGAACGCGATGCTCGTCGACAGCTCGGCCCTGCCGGAGCAGGTCGTGAACGACGCGGTGACTTCGGCATTCAATTCCGCCGGGCAAAGATGCTCGGCGCTGCGGGTCCTGTTCGTGCAGGAGGACATCGCGCCGCGCGTGCTCGAACTCCTTGCCGGCGTCATGGACACGCTTGCGATCGGCGACCCGGCGCTGCTTGCGACGGACCTCGGCCCGGTCATCGACGCTGGGGCAGTTGCGACGCTGGAGGAACATGCGCGCGCCATCGTCAAGGATGCCCGCTGGCATCATCGCGCGGCATTGCCGGGGGCGCTCGCGCGCGGGCATTTCTTCGCGCCGCTGGCCGTCGAGATCGACGGGATCGCGCGGCTCGAACGCGAGGTCTTCGGGCCGATACTGCACGTCGTCCGCTTCGCCGGGTCGCGCATCGACGAGGTCGTGGACCAGATCAATGGGAGCGGCTACGGCCTCACGCTCGGAATCCACACGCGCATCGACAGCGTCGCGCGGCGCATCGCCGCGCGCGCGCGCGTCGGCAACGTGTACGTCAACCGCAACATGATCGGGGCCGTGGTCGGCGTGCAGCCCTTTGGCGGCTGCGGTCTCTCGGGAACGGGGCCCAAGGCGGGCGGTCCCCACTACCTTCCGCGATTCGCCACCGAGCAGACCATCACGATCAACACGTCTGCCGTCGGCGGCAACGCCACGCTGCTGTCGCTCGGGGAGAGCTGAAGACTCTAAAGGGGACGTTCCCCTTTAGGTCTCTGGATGGGGATGCCCCCGTTGAAGACAGCTAAAGGGGAACGTCCCCTTTAGAGTCTTCACATCATTCCGGTCTGCAGGCGCGCGGCTTCTGACATCATCGTCTGGTTCCAGGGCGGGTCCAACACGAGATCGACGTCCGCTTTCCGGACCGTCGGGATCATCAGCAGTTTGTCGCGAACGTCGGCGACCAGCACCTCACCCATGCCGCAGCCGGGCGCAGTGAGCGTCATCCGGACGGCGACGTCCCGCGTGCCGTCGGCATTTGCGGTGATGCTGCAGTCGTATATGAGCCCGAGATCGACGACGTTGATCGGAATCTCGGGGTCAAAGCAGGTTCGCAGCTGGTCCCAGACGATGCGGTTGACGTCGTCGTCGGTCGCGCCCGCAGGCAACTCGGGCGCACGCAGGGGCTCCTTCCCGATTGCATCGCCATCGGCGCCTGCGATCCGGAACAGATTGCCTTCGACGTAGACGGTGAAACTGCCCCCGAGCGACTGGGTAATGTAGCCGACGCTGCCGGTCCGGAGTTTCACTTCGACGCCGGCCGGGACGATCACCGCGCGCACGTCGCGGCTGACGACCATCGGCTCATGCTCTCCGCGGCGCATGCTCACTCCGTCGTGACAGGCAAGGCGCTGCCGGCAAGCGCCGCATTCAGGGTGTGCCAGCACAGGGATGCGCACTTCACCCGGGCAGGGAACTCGCGCACACCCGCAAGCGCCGCGAGCTTGCCGAGCTGGGACGCGCCAGAGGCGTCACCGGTCAGCATGCGATGGACGTCGCCAAAGAGCTCCGCGACTTCCTCGCGGGTTCTGCCCTTGACCGCCTCGCTCATCAGGGACGCCGATGCGGTTGAAATCGCGCAGCCGCTGCCCTCGAAGCGCAGGTCCTGGATGACGTTGCCGGCTACCTCGACTTCGATGCGAAGCTCGTCGCCGCATAACGGGTTGTTGCCGACTGCGCTATGCGTCGCGCCCGGCAGCCGGCCGCGGTTCCGCGGCCGCCGGTTGTGATCCACGATCACATCGCGGTAAAGATCGGCGAGATCCATCAGCGCAGCATCCGGATGGCGTGCAGCAGGGCATCATGAAGCGCGTCGATTTCCGCGCGCGTGTTGTAGAGCGCGAACGACGCGCGCGCCGTCGCAGGCACGCCGAAATACTCCATGACGGGCATCGCACAGTGATGGCCGGTGCGCACGGCGACCCCCCGCGAATCTAGCACAGTGCCGAGATCGTGCGGATGGATGCCCTCGACCGTGAACGAAACGAGGCTGCTCTTCTGCGGCGCCGTACCGATGAGTGTCAGGCCGTCGATTGCCTGGAGCCGGGATGTGGCGTATTCGAGCAGGTCGCCCTCGTGAGCCGCTATGCGCTCTTGTCCCACGGCGCCCAGATAGTCGATCGCGGCGCCCAGGCCGATGGCGCCGCCGATGTTCGGCGTACCCGCCTCGAAGCGATGCGGCAGGTGATTCCAGGTCGAGCCATCGAAGGAGACCGTGAGGATCATGTCCCCGCCGCCCTGCCAGGGCGGCATCGTGGCAAGCAGGCTCTCCCGCGCGTGCAGCACGCCGACGCCGGTCGGCCCGTACATCTTGTGCGCGGAAAACGCGTAGAAATCGCTGCCGAGCGCCTGGACGTCGACCGGCAGGTGCGGGACCGCCTGCGCCCCGTCGACGACCGTCGTAATGCCGCGCTCCCTGGCGGCGGCTAGGAAATCGGCGATCGGCAGGACGGTGCCGAGTGCATTTGATACGTGCGCAAGCGCGACGATCCGGGTGCGCGGACCCAGCATGGCGAGGTAGGCGTCGAAATCGACGACGCCGCGGCGATCGATCGGCACGGGCCGGAGCAGCGCGCCCGTCTGCGAGCACAGGAGCTGCCAGGGCACGATGTTCGAGTGATGCTCGAGCCGGGACACGACGATTTCGTCCCCGGCGGCGAGCCGGGGGCGGCCGTGCGACTGCGCGACGAGATTGATCGCTTCGGTCGTCCCGCGCACGAAAACGATCTCAGCGATCGAGGCCGCATTGATGAAGCGCCGCACGCGCTCACGTGCGCCTTCGTACAGGGCGGTCGCCTCCTGCGACAGCGTATGCACGCCCCGGTGGACATTGGCGTGATGTGAACGGGCGTAGTTTGCGACCGCGTCGATGACCGGGGTGGGTTGCTGCGACGAGGCCGCATTGTCCAGGTAGGCAAGCGGATGACCATTGATCGTGCGCGCGAGCACCGGAAAATCGCCGCGAATCCGCGTGACGTCGAGGCCAGGCGCCATTTTGTGGATCGCCGCCATCACAGGAGACCCCGGATCAGCTCGCGGTCAGGCAGTGCTCCGGCGACGAGCGATTCTGCCGCCGCGCGCAGCTCCGGCAATGGCAACCGGCCGATCATGTCCTGGCAGAACGCGAACGTGAGCAGTGCGCGCGCCGCGGCCGGATCGAGGCCGCGCGAACGGAGGTAAAAGAGCTGGACCTCGTCAAGCGTGCCCGTGGTCGCGCCATGGCGGCACTTCACCTCGTCCACGTGGATCTCGAGCTGCGGGCGCGCATTGATCTCGGCGAGGGGGGAGAGCAGGAGGTTGCGGCTCCGCTGGTCTGCGTCCGCGCCGCGCGCGGTCGGGTGGACGACGATCAATCCATTGAATGCGCCGCGGCCGCGTCCTGCGGCAATCCCGCGATAGTCCTGCTTCGTGACGGTCGCCGCGCCGTGATGCGCCACCTGCGTGTAAAGGTCCACCTGTCGGTCGGCATCCGCCATGAAAAGGCCCGCAAGCCTGCAGGCGGCGGCTCGGCCGTCGAGCGAAAGTCGCAGATTCGAGCGCAGCAGCCGCCCGCCGAGTGCGAGCAGGTGCTGGTCGTAACGGCACCCGGCCGCGAGCCTCGCGACCCAGGTTTCGACCTGCGCCGCCGCCGGCGCGTGCTCGTGCAACCGCAGGTGCACGACCTCGGCCTGTTCGCCGATCGCGAGTTCGCCTGCCAGGTTGCCGAGGGCGGCCTCGGCTCCCAGCGTGACGAAGTGCTCGACGAGCGTCAGCTTTGCGCCGGCCCCGACCTCGACTACGACGCGTGCCTGGTGAACAGCCGCCGTGGCTGCGGTGCTCACGTGGACGAGGCAGACCGGCACCCGAAGCGCGGCTCCCGGCGCGACGCGGATCGCAACGCCGCTTGCCGCAAACGCGTCGGCCAGCAGCGCGAAACGGTCGTCCGCATCCTCGCCGGGCACGCGCAGCAGCGCGAGCGCCCCATCCGGGTCTTGTTCGAGCAGTTGGCCGATATCGAGGACTTCTAGGCCGCCGGTCCCGGCGAAGTCCGACAGGCGCGCGTCGAGGCGGCCGTCGACGAGCACGACCCGCCGCGATTCCGCGGTCGGCAGCAGCCGCGGGAGGAGTTCATCGGGGCCGACGACGGCCTGGGGCGCCGCATCGAAATGGTATTCCGCGACCCGCGCATGGTCGAGATACTTCCAGTTCTCGTCGCGCCGGTCGGGCAAACCGCGCGCGACGAGCGCATCGAGCGAGCGGGCGCGGCGGCGCGCCCACGCCGCGCCGCCCCCGAGGGAGGGCGCGAGACCTGCATGGCGCGCGGCAATCCGCTCGATCGTACCCGGTGCGTTCACGCAGTCGCCGCCTCTTCGAGGATCCAGTCATAGCCGCGGCGGTCGAGTTCGAGGGCGAGTTCGCGCCCGCCGCTTGTGACGATGCGTCCGCCGGCGAGCACATGCACGTGATCCGGCACGACGTGATCGAGCAGCCGCTGGTAATGCGTGACCAGCACGATCGCCCGGTCAGGCGCCCGCAATGCATTGACGCCTTCCGCCACCTCCCTGAGCGCGTCGACGTCGAGGCCGGAGTCGGTCTCGTCGAGGAGTGCGAGCGTCGGCTGCAGCAGGCTCATCTGGAGAATCTCGTTGCGCTTCTTCTCGCCGCCCGAGAAACCCTCATTGACGCCGCGGTTCAACAGGCTTTCGTCCATGTGCATTTCGGTGAGGCGGCTGCGCACGAGGTTCAGGAACTCGAAGGCGTCGAGTTCGGGCTCGCCGCGGTGCTTTCGCAATGCGTTCAGCGAGGCCTTCAGGAGATACACGTTGTTGACGCCCGGAATCTCGACCGGGTACTGGAACGCCAGGAAAAGGCCCTCACGGGCGCGCTCCTCGGGCGGCATCGCGAGCAGATCGCGGCCGAGGTAGGTCGCGCTGCCAGAGACGACCTCGTATCCGGGGCGGCCGGCCAGCACGCCGGTCAGCGTGCTCTTGCCCGAACCATTCGGTCCCATGATCGCGTGCACCTCGCCCGCGCGCACGGCGAGCGAAAGGCCGTCGAGAATGAGCCGTTCTCCGGCCCGCACGCGAAGGTCGCGTACTTCTAGGATCATCCGGCCGGAATCGCTCATCCCACGGCTCCCTCGAGACTGACGGCAAGCAGGTTCTGCGCCTCGACCGCAAATTCCATCGGGAGCTCGCGGAATACCTGCCGGCAGAATCCGTTCACGATCATGTTCACGGCATCCTCGGCCGAAATGCCGCGCTGCAGGCAGTAGAAGAGCTGGTCGTCCGAAATCTTCGAGGTGGTCGCCTCGTGTTCGACGATGGCAGTCGGGTTCCTGACTTCGACGTATGGAAACGTGTGCGCGCCGCAATTCGGGCCCATCAGGAGCGAATCGCACTGTGTGTGGTTTCGCGCGCCATCGGCGCCGGGGAGGATCTTGACGAGTCCCCGATAGGCGTTCTGGCCGTGGCCGGCGGAAATCCCCTTCGAAATGATCGTCGAGCTCGTGTTGCGCCCCATGTGGATCATCTTGGTCCCGGTGTCCGCCTGCTGGCGGTGGTTGGCGAGCGCGACCGAATGGAACTCGCCGACCGACCCGTCGCCGCGCAGGATGCAGCTCGGGTATTTCCAGGTGATCGCCGAGCCGGTCTCTACCTGGGTCCAGGAGATCTTCGAGTTCCGGCCGCGGCAGTCACCACGCTTGGTGACGAAGTTGTAGATGCCGCCGACGCCGTTCTCGTCGCCGGGATACCAGTTCTGGACGGTCGAGTACTTTATTTCCGCGTCGTCCAGGGCGATGAGCTCGACGACGGCTGCGTGGAGCTGGTTCTCGTCGCGCATTGGTGCAGTGCACCCTTCGAGATAGCTCACGTGCGAGCCTTCCTCGGCGACGATCAGCGTGCGCTCGAACTGGCCGGTCTTTGAGGCATTGATCCGGAAGTAGGTTGAGAGCTCCATCGGGCAGCGCACGCCCTTCGGCACGAATACGAACGAGCCGTCGGTGAAGACGGCGGAATTGAGTGCCGCGTAGAAGTTATCGCCAATCGGGACGACGGTGCCGATATATTTCTCGACCAATTGGGGATGTTTCTGCACGGCTTCGGAGAACGGGCAGAAAATCACGCCGGCCTCCGCGAGACGCTCCTTGAACGTGGTCGCAACCGAGACGCTGTCGAACACGGCGTCCACCGCGACGCCGGCAAGCCGCGCGCGCTCGTGCAGCGGGATTCCGAGCTTGTCGTAGGTCTCGAGCAGCTTCGGGTCCACTTCCTCGAGAGACTTCGGTCCGTCGCCGCGCTGCTTCGGCGCCGAGTAGTAGGAAATGGCCTGGTAGTCGATCGGCGGATAGTGGACATGGGCCCAGGTCGGGACCGTCATGCGCATCCAGCGCCGATAGGCCTTGAGCCGCCAGTCGAGCATGAACCCGGGCTCGTTCTTCTTCGCTGATATGACGCGGATGACGTCCTCATCGAGCCCCGGCGGCACGGTATCGCTCGCGATATCCGTGACGAAGCCGTGGCGGTACTTCCGCGCGACCAGCAACTCGAGTTCCGGTTGTTTCGTTGACATGTTGCGGCCCGTCAGCGCACCTGCGGCCGGGAGGCGGGCACGGTCCGCGTGAAATCGGGCGCTGAGAACGGCGCGTCGCGCCGCAGGAGTTCCTCGAGGCTCACGTCGTGGAGCGCGCGGCGGATGGCGTGGCTGATGCGCTGCCATCCGTGTCCCACGAGGCAGTTCGCCTCGATGCCGCACTGGCCGGCCCCGCTCGCGCACTCCGTGAGCGCGACCGGGCCCTCGACCGCGTCGATGATCGCGGCAGCGTTGATGTGCGCAGTCGGCCGAGTCAGCTGGTATCCGCCATGGGCGCCCCGCACCGAGCGCACGAGGCCCGCGTGCTGGAGTTCCTTCAGGAGCTTGCTGACCGTCGGCAGCGCGATTCGGGTCCGCTCTGCGATGTCGGCGGCGCTCGCTAGCCCGCCGTCGCCGAGGCTTGCGAGAATCACGGTCGCATAATCGGTCAGGCGGCTGATACGTAGCATGGATGGCTCTCCGCAGCGCTGGAACTAAACAGTACGATTTTAGTACTATTAACAGTCCGGCGGTAGAGGGCGGGGGCTCTGTTATCCTTCGCGCCCGGCACGGGCAGCCCGGAAATTCGGAGGATCGGGATCTCATGGACAGCACGGAACTCGACAGAAATGCCGCCGCGATGGTGGCGCCCGGCAAAGGTATTCTCGCCGCGGACGAATCGACCGGCACGATCAAGAAGCGATTCGACAAGATCGCACTCGAATCCTCATTCGAGTCCCGCCGCGCGTACCGCGAGCTCTTGTTCACGGCTCCCGAGGCCGAGCGTCACATATCGGGCGTGATCCTCTACGACGAAACCATCCGCCAGCAGGCGGCCGACGGCCGGCCGTTCCCGGCCTTGCTCGCTTCGCGCGGGATCCTGCCGGGCATCAAGGTTGACGCGGGAGCGAAGGCCCTCGCGGGCTTCCCCGGTGAAACGGTGACGGAGGGACTCGACGGGCTGCGCGAACGCCTGGCGGAATACCGCGCGCTCGGCGCGCGCTTTTCGAAGTGGCGCGCGGTCATCGACATCGGCGCTGCAATCCCGACGCCCACCGCGCTCGAAGCGAATGCGGAGGCGCTTGCGCGCTATGCGGCGCTCTGCCAGGAGGCCGCGATCGTGCCGATCGTGGAACCCGAAGTGCTGATGGACGGCGATCACACGATCGAGCGTTGCGAGGAAGTCACCGATGCGACCCTCGAGACGGTATTCGACGCGCTGTTCCGCCATCGGGTCCGCCTCGAGGGCATGGTCCTGAAACCGAACATGGTCATCGCGGGCAAGAAATGCCCGAAGCAGGCGAAGCCGCAGCAGGTGGCCGAGGCCACCGTGCGCTGCCTGCGCCGGCGCGTGCCGGGCGCGGTGCCGGGCATCGCGTTCCTCTCGGGCGGCCAGAGCGAGGCGGAGGCGACGCTGCACCTGTCGCTGATGAACCGGGTTCGTGAACTCCCATGGCAGCTCTCGTTCAGTTACGGGCGGGCGTTGCAGCAAAGCACGCTCGAAGCGTGGCGCGGGAATCCCGGCAATGTCGCGGCGGCGCAGCGGGTCTTCCTGCGGCGCGCAAAGCTCAACGGGCTCGCGCGCGACGGCAGTTACGAGGCCGCGATGGAACAGGCCGCGGCCTGAGGGCCGCGCGTCGCGAGCCACGACGTGAATTCCGAAGTCCGTCGCGAAACCGGCGTGATTGTTCGCGTGCGCGACCTGCATTACGCGGCGGGCCGCCGCGTGATCTTCTCTGGCATCGATCTCGACTTTCCGCGCGGAGCGGTCACGGCCGTGATGGGCCCGAGCGGCAGCGGAAAGACGACCTTGCTTCGCCTGATCACGGGCCAGCTGCGCGCAAGCCGCGGCCTCATCGAGGTCGAGGGCAAGGATGTCTCGGAGCTCTCCCGGAGCGGAATCTACCGCATGCGGCGACGCATGGGCATGCTGTTCCAGAACAGCGCATTGCTGACCGACCTCGATGTCTACGAAAACATCGCGTTCCCGATCCGGGAGCACACGAAGATGCCGGAACGGCTCGTCCGGCACGTGGTCCTGACGAAACTCCAGGCCGTCGGCCTGCGCGGCGCCGCGCGGCTGATGCCGGCCGAGTTGTCGGGGGGCATGGCGCGCCGTGTCGCGCTCGCCCGCGCCATCGTGATGGACCCGGCCCTCCTCATCTACGACGAGCCCTTTGTCGGGCTCGATCCGATCTCGATGGGCGTCGTGCTGCGGCTGATCCGGCGGCTCAATGACACGCTCAGCCTGACGAGCATTGTCGTGTCGCACGACGTGCGCGAAATCGCCGCGGTTGCCGACTGCTGCCACCTGCTGTCCGGCGGACAGATCATCGCGAGCGGCCCGCCGGCGGCCGTCTCGCAGAGTTCCCAGGAAGACGTACGGCAATTCATGCACGGCCTGCCAGACGGTCCGGTTCCATTCCACTATCCGGCGCCCGAGTACGCCGATCAGATCCGGCAGGTGCGCTGAATGCCGGCTGCCATGATCCGCGAGCTGGCCGAAAGCATCCGCGAGACGCTCGAGACGCTCGGTTCCTACGCGCTATTCGCCGCGCGTCTGGCGCGGGAGACTCCGCGAGCACTGTGGCGCTTCGGCCTGGTCGTCGAGCAGGTGCACAATGCTGGCGCGCTTTCGCTCGTGATCACCATGTTGTCCGGCCTGTTCGTGGGCATGGTGCTCGGGCTCCAGGGCTTCGACCTGCTGCAGCGTTTCGGATCCGAGGACTCGCTCGGATCGGTGACCGCGCTCAGTCTCCTGAAGGAACTCGGGCCAGTTGTCACGGCTCTGCTCTTTGCCGGGCGTGCCGGCACCGCGCTTGCCTCGGAGCTAGGCCTGATGCGGGCGACGGACCAGCTCGCGGCGATGGAGGTGATGGCGGTCGACCCCGTGCGGCGCGTCGTGATGCCGCGGTTCCTCGGCGGCGTGATCTCGATGCCATTGCTCGCCGCGATTTTCAGCATGATCGGGGTGTACGGCGCGCAACTCATCGGCGTGCAGCTCATGGGCGTTGACTCGGGGCAGTTCTGGTCACAGATGCGGGGCGCGGTCGAGTTCGACGACGTCATGGAAGGCGTGCTGAAGAGTGTAGTGTTCGGTGTCGCCTGCAGCCTGGTCGCCGTCTACGAGGGATATCATTCGGTGCCGACGGCGGAAGGCGTGGGGAGGGCGACGACACGGACCGTGGTGATTTCATCGGTCAGCGTGCTGTTGCTCGACTACATGCTGACCGCGGTCATGCTTTAAGGAGTCGGACATGCGCCATACACGCACCATCGAACTGGGAACCGGGCTGTTCGTGCTGCTCGGCTTCGCGGCGCTCTTCTTTCTCGTCACGCAGATAACCAATCGCGAGTTCGGCCTCGGCACCGACGGCTACCGGCTGACGGCCACCTTCGAGCAGATCGGCGGCCTGAAGCCCGGCGCGCCGGTGTCGATGTCTGGCGTCACGATCGGCCGGGTCGAGTCGATTGCCTACGACTTCGACGAATACCGTGCGCGCGTGACTCTCCGCATCGAGTCTTCGTACGACCGCATTCCGGACGACAGCGACGCCGGGATCCTCACTGCGGGGCTGCTGGGCGGCCAGTACCTCGGAATCGGTCCCGGAAGCTCGGAAACCTTTTTCAAGGACGGCGATCAAATCCAGTTCACGCAATCCGCCATCGTGCTCGAGAACCTGATCAGCAAGTTCCTGTTCTCGAAGGCGGCCGAAGAACAGCCCGCGGAAGGATCCGCGAAGGAAACCACGCAATGACGCGACGATTCGCAATGCTCGCATTCCTGCTGATCGCGCCGGGCGCAATCACAGGCGCGGCCCTCGCCGCGGACGTCATCCCCGGGCCCGCGCCGCAGGAACTCATCGAGACTGCCTCACGCCAGTTCCTCGAAGCGCTGGACGCCGATCGCGAACTGGCGCACAAGGATCCCGCGCGGGTCCGCAAGCTCGTCGACGAGATCCTGCTCCCGCATTTCGATACCGACTACTCGGCGCGGCTCGTGCTCGGGAAACACTGGCGGAACGCCACTCCGGAAGAGCGGCAGCGGTTCGTCGACGCGTTCTACCAGTCGCTGCTGCGCAACTACGGATCGGCGCTTGCGGAGTTCACGGCGGATCGAATGACCGTGTTGCCGTTCCGTGGCGACCTGGCGAGCGGCCAGGCGAACGTCAGGACGGAGGTCAAGCGCAGCAACGGCACGCGGGTGCCGGTCAACTACACGCTGCGCGCGACTCCTGCGGGCTGGAAGGCCTGGGACGTCACCATTGAGGGGATCTCCTACGTGCGGAATTTCCGCAATGACGTCGGCGCGGAGATCGACCAGCGCGGCTTCACGGCGCTCATCGAGCGCCTCGAGAACGAGAATCGCGGTGGCGAGAAAAAGTCCGCGAACTGACGCCGGCTCGATGCCGGCGGCGCTCGCCACGCTTGGCCCGGGGCGCTTCGAGATCTCGGGCGACCTCGGCTTCGAGGATGCTGCACGGATGCTTCTGGAGGGCGACACCGCATTCGGCAGCCTGGATCATGCCGAAGTCGACCTGGCAAAGGTCGCGCGTGTCGACAGCGCGGGCCTGGCGCTCCTGCTCGAGTGGTCGGTTTCGGCGCGCGAAGCGGGCAAGGCGCTCGTTTACCTGAACGTGCCGCCGGCCATCGCGGCGCTCGCCGGCATCAGCGACGTGTCAGGCCTGCTTGCACCAGCCGGCCCGGCGGGCGGTGGCTGATCCTCCGGAACTTCCGGTGTCGCCGGCTCTTCCGGCTCCTCCAGTTCCCGCTCCAGTTGTTCGAGTTCCTCCGGCGTGATTTCGCCGCCCGGAACCTTGCCATCCTTCACTTGATACTCCCGCCGCTGCAGCCAGGCATCCCGGATGAACGCATAGCGGTCGTAGGCAGAATCGAATGACGCGTCGAACGGCAGTAACTCGGCCCGGCGATTCACCAGGGACAATCCGGCCAGGGTCCATTCGATTGACTGATCCACGTGAAGAGCGACACGCAGGTCAGTCTGGCCGTCGGCGTAGATGGACGGCGCGTCGCGCATCGTGGAAGGGCCGAAGAACGGCACCACGACATAGGGGCCGGCGGGCACGCCCCAGCGGCCGAGCGTCTGGCCGAAATCCTCGTCGTTGCGCGGGATGCCGAAATGCGAGGCCGGATCCAGCAGGCCGCCGATCCCGAGCGTCGTGTTGACCGCGAACCGGCCGAGGTCGATCAGCGTGTCCTTGATCTTGAGCTGCAGCAGGTCGTTGACGATCGTCGTTGGAAACGCCAGGTGCTCGAGGACGTTGTCGATGCCCGTCTGGATAAACTGGGGCACGTGATCGCGGTAGCCGGTCGCAACCGGCCTGAGCACGGCACGATCAATCGCGTCATTGAATCGATGGGTCCCGCGGTTCATGCGCTCGAGCGGGTCGCCGGGCGTGGTCGCGCCGGTCGTCGCACAGCCTGCAAGCAGCACCGCGGTCAATGCGCCGGCGAGGGCACGGTAATGGACGGTCATCCGCAGGTCCCTTGCTTCGGATACGGCCGCAATTCTAGCTTTGGCCGCCCCGGTCCGGTTCCGGGGTCGTCGGTTCGGCCACTTCGCGGGCACGCTTGCCCTTCGGCAGGTATTCCTGGAGTTCGCGGATCCGGGCGTCGAAACGTTCGCGCTGCACCGAATTGAGCCCCGGCACCGCCTGCGCGAGCTGCAGCTGGTTGATCGCGAGCGACAGGTCCCCGCTGATGACGTGGAACTCGGACATGTAGTAGTACGAGTCCGCGATGTCACCTGCGGCGTTCGCCGCGATTGCCGTGAAGCGGGCCTGCTCGGCGGTCGGCGGCGTGTTGTTGAACAGATCGAGCAGCACGACGTGTGCCCGCCGCGCGTCCCCGTCACGCATCAGCGTTTCGGCGTAGCGCATCGTCACGGGCACGTTGCGGGGAAAGAGCTTCATCGCGTTCTCGAGCGTCGCGCGCGACGCGGCGGTTCGGCCGGCGGCCAGCTGCGCCTGCCCCAATGCGGTGTGATAGAGGGTGACATCCGGCCGGCGGTCGCGCAGCGATTCCAGGGCCGGGATTGCCTCGTCGGCTTTGCCGGACTGCGTCAGGAAGAGTGCGCGGCCGTACTGCTCGCCATCGGTCGACGGAAAGTCAGCGCTTTTCGCCGTCGGATAAAGGTCGCGGACGGAGCTTTCGGGCGAGAGCGTCTCCATCTCCAGCCGTACCCGGATCAGACCATAGCTCGTGCTGTCTGGCGTGCGCGGCCGCTCGAGGCGATTGGCGCGATCGCGCGTTTCGGCGATGCGATCGCTGGTGACCGGATGGGTGCGGAGCAAGGCCGGAATGTTCCTGCCGCCGCTTCCGCTGCGCTGCTGCATCGTCGCGAAAAAATCGGGCATGCCGACCGGGTCGAATCCGGACGCTGCAAGGATCCCGATTCCCACCCGGTCCGCTTCGCTTTCATTCGCGCGCGTGTAATTGATCTGGTTCTGGGCCGCGAGACCCTGGGCGGCCGTTACGGTCCCGAGCACCGCGTCGCTCGGCAGGCCGGTCGTTGCGCCGATCAGGATTGCGGCGAGGACAGCCGCCATCGATGCAAGGTTCGCCCGGCCGGCGTTCTGGATGGAGCGCGCGATGTGCCGCTGGGTCACATGCGCGATTTCGTGAGCGAGCACGCCCGCAAGTTCCGCTTCGCTTCGCGTCGCCGTAACGAGTCCGGCGTTGACGCCGATGAACCCGCCCGGCAGGGCGAAAGCGTTGATGCCCGAATCCCGGATCGCGAAGAACGTGAAGCGATGCGCGCCCTCATGCGCCTGGCTCGCGAGCCGCATTCCGAGCGACTGGAGGTACTCGGTGATCTCCGGATCCTCGACGACCTGGCCCGCGTCGCGCAGGCTCCGCAGGATCATCAGCCCGATCTTGTACTCGTCGATCAGCGACAGCGTGGTGCTTGCGGGCGTGCCGATGTCAGGCAGGTCGCTTCCGGTCGTCTGGGCCGCGGCCGACCCCGTACCAAAGGCGAGCTGCAGTGAAAGGACGGCAATCAGTGCGCGCATCGAAGCGATCCTGGCGAGTGTTCCGGTTCGACCGCGGCGCCTGCACATGGTTCGCCGGCCGACGGCCTCAGAGGGCCTCGGACGCGTAATCGGCGAGCCGTGAGCGTTCGCCGCGCACGAGCGTCACGTGACCCGCGTGCTGCCATCCGCGAAAGCGGTTGACCACAAAGGTCAGGCCCGAGGTGGTCTCGGTGAGGTAGGGCGTGTCGATCTGCGCGATGTTCCCGAGGCATACGAGCTTGGTGCCGGGACCCGCGCGCGTGACGAGCGCCTTCATCTGTTTTGACGTCAGGTTCTGCGCCTCGTCGAGGATCAGGTAGCGGCTCAGGAACGTGCGACCGCGCATGAAGTTGAGCGAGCGGATCTTGATCCGGTGGCGCAGGAGGTCCTGCGTCGCGGCGCGGCCCCAGCTGCCGCCTTCCTGGCCCTGCGTGAGGACCTCGAGGTTGTCCATCAGCGCGCCCATCCAGGGCTCCATCTTCTCCTCCTCGGTTCCCGGGAGGAAGCCGATGTCCTCGCCGAGCGGGATGGTGACGCGCGTCATGATGATCTCGCTGAAGCGGTTCGTCTCCAGTGTCTGCACCAGGCCGGCAGCGAGCGTCAGGAGCGTCTTGCCGGTTCCTGCCGGCCCGAGGATCGTCACGAAATCGATCTCCGGGTCGAGCAGCAGGTTGAGGGCGAAGTTCTGCTCGCGGTTGCGCGCGGCAATGCCCCAGACCGCATGCCGTTCGCTGCGGAAGTCCTGCGTGACTTCGAGCGTCGCAAGCTCGCCGTCGATCGAGCGGACGATTGCCTCGAAGGCATCGGCGGAATTGTCATAGAGGAACTGGTTCGGGTGCCACTCGCGTACCAGCGGGCCGCGCACGCGGTAGAACATGCGCGCCTGGTCGTGCCAGGACTCGACGTTGTTGCCGTGGGTCTCCCAGAAATCCGGCGGCAGCGCCGTGACCCCGGTGAAGAGCAGTTCGGCGTCCTCGATCGTGCGGTCGTTGTAGTAGTCCTCCGCATGCACGCCGAGGATCGCGGCCTTGATGCGCAGGTTGATGTCCTTCGACACGAGCGTGACGCGCGTGCCCGGCAGCTCCATCTGCAATGCAAGCGTGTAGCCGAGGAGGGCGTTGTCGATGCCGTGTCCCGGCAGCGTGTCCGGCAGTCCTGCGGCGAGACGGCGTGTCTGGAAGAAGATCCGGCCAGTCGGCGGCTTCTTGCCGTGGTTGCCGGAGCGGCCGGTCGGGAGTTCGAGGCCCCGGTCGATCTGCTCCTTGGTCGCGTTCGCCATCAGCTCGTCGAGGAAGCGGGTGACCTGACGGACGTTGCGGGCCGACTCGGAGAGGCCTTTCTTGCCGGCGTCGAGCTCCTCGAGGACGCCCATCGGCAGGTAGATGTCGTGTTCCTCGAAACGGAACACCGCGGCCGGGTCGTGCATCAGCACGTTCGTGTCCAGCACGAATGCGCGGCGGGCGCCTTTCGCGGGCCGGTTCTTCAGCATGGCCGCTTCAAAGTTCGCGGGCGGCCGCGAGGACCTCCGCGGCGTGACCCGCGACGCGGACCTTGCGCCACTCCCGGCGGAGCACGCCTTTGCCATCGATCAGGAAGGTGCTGCGCTCGATTCCCATCATTTTCCTTCCGTACATGTTTTTCTGCTTCCAGGCCCCGAACAGTTCGGTGATCGAATGATCCTCGTCCGAGCCGAGCTCGAACGGAAACTTCATCTTGTCCCGGAACCGGCGATGTGACTCGAGCGTGTCGGTCGAGATGCCGATGATCCGCGTGCGCAGGCGGCGGAATGCAGGGGCGAGGTCGCGGAAGTCGCTGCCCTCGGTCGTGCAGCCGGGCGTATTGTCCCGCGGGTAGAAATAGATGACCAGGTTCTCGCCCTTCGACGCCCCCAGGCGGAACTCGCCGTCGGTGGTCGAAATCCTGAACTTCGGGACCTTTCCAGCCAGCTTGACCCCGGCCATCGCGCCTCAGTTCTTGACCGGCTCGAGGATCGCGTCGAGGTTCATCTGGTCGCAGAAATCCATGAACTCCTCGCGGAGCGCCCCGACGTGGATCCGGGACGGCACGTTGATGACGATGTAAACGGAGAACATCTGGGCGCCGGTATGGGCGGCCGCGTAGCTTCGCGTCGACAGCTCGCCGATGTCGATGCCGCGCGCGGCGAAGAAGCCGGCCAGGCCCGAGACGATGCCCGCCTGGTCGAGGCAGACCACGTCGACCGAGTACGGCACCATGTCCTCGCGCACCGGCCTCTGCACGGTCCGCCTGACCTGGATCGTCACGCCGGTAGTCTCGGCGAGCTTGCCGAGGTCCGTCTCGATCCGTGCGATCGAATGCCAGTTTCCGGCCACGAGCAGCAGCATCGCGAAATCCGAGCCGAGCGCCGTCATGCGGCTCTCGCTGATGCTGCCGCCGCAGTCCGCGACGATCTTCGAGAGATCGTGGACCAGACCGATGCGATCGTCGCCGATGGCAGAGATTGCGATGAATTGTTTCATGCGGAAGAAAACGGAGGCGTGGCGGGGAGTGTACCGGGATCGGTAGAGCGATGATATCGCGGCCGATCCGCGGCTTGCGCCGCAAAGCCTTGCGCCATTACGATCCCGCCTCCGGTGCCGGCCACCCGGCCGGGGGGTGATATGTTCCGCGGCAGCCTGGTCGCACTCGTGACGCCGATGACGGATTCGGGCGACGTCGATCCCGTCGCTTTCGGACGACTTCTCGACTGGCACGCACGCGAAGGCAGCGACGGCGTCATCATCGCCGGCACCACCGGCGAATCGGCGACCCTGACGGCCGCGGAGGCCGCGGAACTCCTGCAGATCGCCGTGCAGCGGATCGGCGGGCGCCTTCCCGTCATCGCCGGCACGGGCGGTCCTTCGACTGCGCAGTCGGTCGAGCGGACTCGCACCGCCTGCGAGCTGGGCGCCGACGGCGTGCTCGTCGTCACACCTTATTACAACCGGCCGACGCAGGAGGGGCTGTACCGCCACTTCAGCGTGATCGCGGACGCCGCGAGCGTGCCGCTCATTCTCTACAACGTGCCCTCGCGCACGGCCTGCGACCTCCTGCCCGAGACCGTCGAACGGCTCTCGGGCCACCCGCAGATCATCGGGATCAAGGACGCGACCGGAAGCATCGAGCGCGGCATCGAGATCATCGAACGCTGCGGCGACGATTTCCTGCTGCTGTCGGGTGACGACGCGACTTGCCGGGAACTGATCGGTGCCGGCGCACAGGGCGTCATCACGGTGACCGGCAATGTCGCGCCGAGGCTGATGCACGAGATGGTCGAGGCGGCCCTGTCCGGCGACCATGACGGCGCCAGGGAACTCGACGAGCGCCTTGCAGGTCTTCACACTGCGCTCTTCGTCGAGTCGAATCCGATTCCCTCCAAATGGGCGCTCGGGCGGCTGGGGCTGATCGGGGCAGGCATCCGCTTGCCGCTCGTCGGCCTGTCGGATGAGTATCACGGGGAAGTGCTTGCGGCGATGCGCCGCGCCGGAGTGATCGAATGAGGGGCTGCCTGAAACGCGCGAGCTGGATGGCGATCGTCCTGCCGGCCGCCGGCTGCGCATGGCTGCCCGACGCCTACACGGGCTGTGAAGAGGCCCAGCCCTACCAGTCCGCACGGCAAGCCGAGCCCCTGCGCGTACCCACAGGCGCCGACCAGGCGGATACGCGTGGCGCTCTGCGGATTCCTGAGGTCAAGAGCCCGGAATTACCGCCTGAGCCGGGCCGTTGTCTCGACCACCCGCCCGCCTACTCAACCGGTTCCCAGGAAACCGCCAGCGCCGCTTCGCCGTCAGCTGAGGGTGTCGCCGTACCGGCTGCAGCCGGTGGCACGCTCGAACTGGGAATGGATGACAGCAGGCCGTGGGAAACGCGCCTCGGCGTCAACTACCAGACCACGGCCAACGCAGATTTCGAGGGTGGCACGGCGGCCGAATTCAACAGCAGCTTGGGGTTCATGGTCGGGATCGGCTATGACCTTTCGGACCACTTCGAGATCGGCGCGAACTTCAGCTACGACCAGCGCGACTTCGAAGCCGATATCGCGGGGGACGATCCGGGAGAAGTATTCCCGGTCAGCGGCGAGCTTGACGCCATGGGCGTAATGTTCGACCTCACCTACAATTTCATGACGGGCCCGTTCACTCCTTTCCTCGTGGCAGGTGCAGGCTGGAACTGGGTGGATACGAATATCCCGACGGAGCCGCCCCAGGTCGGCTGCTGGTGGAACCCTTGGTACGGGTACATCTGCTCGGGATTCCAGGAGACCAAGAACGTGGACGGGTTCACCTACATGCTGGGTGCCGGCCTGCGTTATCACCTGAATGAATCACTCTCCTTGAGCGGCAGCTACCGGATGGTGTGGGTGGACTTTCCGAAGGCCACGAGCACGCCGACCTTTGACGGATTCCAGCTGATTCTCGGCTGGGGATTCTGAACGGCGGTTGCCTCGGTTGCTGCGGAGAGCCTGGCTCCGGTAGGCTGTCCGCCCTTCAAAGGAGAGGTGGCCGAGCGGTCGAAGGCGCTGGACTGGAATTCCAGTAATACCCACAAGGTATTCGTGGGTTCGAATCCCACCCTCTCCGCCAAAAAATGCTAAAGGGGACGTTCCCCTTTTCCTTCGATCCTTCGGGAAAAGGGGAACGTCCCCTTTAGCATTTTTTGGCGCGTCGGCGCCGCTGCTCAGCCGTCGCGATCCCCCGGATCCCGCGTGCGCCCGCCCGCCGCGAGTGACTCGTAGGCGCGGGCGAAGGCGACCACGAAAACAGCCGGCAGGCCGGCATCGCCCGCCTGCACGGTGGCGCGGAACAGTTCCTGGTAGCGATTCCACAGGCGCGCCTGCAGGTCGGTTCCCACGACGCCGTGCGCACGGCGGCCGAGCTGCTCTTCCAGAACTTCGGGATTCAGCTTCTCGAAGACCGCGGCGAGCGCGTCGCGAAGCGCAGCTGCCATCGCGATCTCGTGATTGCGGGCGCGTGAGAACTGGCCGCGGATTTCGTCGATCGCACGCGAGTCGCCCGGGCCGCGGCCGGCCAGCATCAGTTCGAGGATCTGCTCCACCGCCGCGATCTGCACGAGTGGACTCGTCGCATCGCGCCGTCGCGCACCCGAAGAAATTCCGAACTCACTCGCGAAGTCTGCGCGCGTGCGCGCAAGCTCCGTGAAGCCGACCAATGTCTCCCGAAGGAGCTGTCCCGCCTGTTGCAGGGCTGAGGCGCGGACTTCGGCGGGCAGGGCCAGCGGATCGATGCCGGCACCCTTGCAGAGCGCGACGAGGCCCGGCCACAACTCCTGGTCCTCGCGCGCGCGGGCGGATGCGACCGGTGCGGCAGGCGGCACGACCGCAGAGGCTGGCGCCGCCGCCGCAGGCACCGCACGCGGGGCCAAGGGCTCGGGGCGCGCCCGCGCTTCGCGCTCGCGACGGCCGGTCGAGATGAAGGACTTCACTTCAAACGACGCGTCGAGGTCTGTGTCGCTGATCGGGACGGCCTCCTGCGGCGGAAAGTCGTTGCCGCCGGAAATCTCGACCTCGATCTCAAATTCGCCGATGCGGAATCGGTCGCCGCTTGCGAGCTGGTGTGGCCGGTCGGGTCCGAGGGCGTCGTCGGAGTTGTTGACGAAGGTTCCGTTGGTGCTCGTGTCGCGCAGGTACCAGGTTCCGCCGCGATGCTCGATCTCGGCGTGCCGGCCGGAGACGTAGCGGTCGGGATCCCGTAGTACCCAGTCATTGCTCGTGTGGCGACCGATGCGGCCGCCGTTGACGCCGAAGGTCCAGCGCGAGTGCTCGCCGGCTGCCGCCGCGTTCTCGCTGACAATTTTCAGCCTGAGCGCCATCGCACGTATAATAACTCGCCCACGGCAGCGCGACCCCCATCCCGATCATGGTCTCAAGTCACATATTCAGAATCGTCTTCGTCAACCAGGGCAAGGTCTACGAGATTTACGCCCGTAAGGTCAGCCATGGCGGGCTCTTCGGCTTCGTCGAGGTCGAGGAAATCGTCTTCGGGGAGCGCAGCAGCGTCGTTCTGGACCCGTCGGAAGAACGGATCAAGTCCGAGTTCGCCGGCGTCAAGCGGAGTTACCTGCCGCTGCATGCGGTCATCCGCATCGACGAGGTGCGAAAGCAGGGCGTCAGCAAGATCAGCGTCCTCGAGGGCGGCAATGTCGCGCAGTTTCCGGTCACCCTGTATCCCGCCGGCACCGATCCGGGCGTGAAGCGCTGACGGCTTGATGCTGCTGTTCCGAGGCGCGCCGGCACTTTCACCATTCCGGATCGAGAGACTGCTCGCGGCGCTTCGACGGATCGAGCCCGCGGTCCGGAATGTCGCCGTCGATTACCTTCATTTTGTCGACACCGAACGCGCGCTGACGCCCCGGGAAACCGCGGTGCTCGAACGGCTGCTCGACTTCGATCCGCGCGCGGCGCCGGAAGTCGGCGACTCCATGCGCCTTCTTACGGTGCCACGGCCCGGAACGATCTCGCCCTGGTCTTCCAAGGCGACCGACATTGCGCGGGTCTGCGGGCTGCCGGCCGTGCGCCGCATCGAGCGCGGTAAGGCCTGGCGGATTGCAGCGGACCGGATACCGCCGCCGGAAGCAATGGCCGCGCTCGCGGCGCCGCTCTTCGACCCCATGACCGAAGCGCTGATGACGCGCACGGAGGAAGCCGGGCGCCTCTTTGCGACGCATGAGCGCAGCCCGCTCGGACACATCGCTCTCGGCGAAGAGCCTGCTGCCGCGCTTGCGCGTGCAAACGCCGAGCTCGGGCTGGCGCTGTCGGGCGGCGAGATCGCCTACCTGACGGACGTATTTGCGCGCCTCGGGCGCGACCCGACCGACGTGGAAGTGATGATGTTCGCGCAGGCCAACAGCGAGCATTGCCGCCACAAGATCTTCAACGCGGACTGGCGCATCGACGGCGTCGCCATGGCACGCTCGCCATTTGCGATGATCCGCCTTACGCGCGACCGCAATCCGGGCGGCGTGCTCTCGGCCTACAGCGACAATGCAGCCGTGATCGAAGGCGCGCACGGTGCACGCTACTTTTCCGAACCCGGACACCGGGACTACGGCTGGCACGAGGAGCCGGTCGACATCCTGGTCAAGGTCGAGACCCACAATCACCCGACCGCGATCTCACCGTTCCCCGGCGCCTCGACCGGGTCCGGCGGAGAGATACGCGACGAGGGCGCGACCGGGCGCGGCGCGAAGCCGAAGGCAGGACTGGTCGGGTTCACCGTGTCGAACCTCCGCATTCCGGGTTTCGTGCAGCCCTGGGAGGAAGATCACGGCCGTCCTGCACGCATTGCGTCGGCACTCGACATCATGCTGGAGGGCCCGGTCGGCGCCGCCGCGTTCAACAACGAGTTCGGGCGGCCCGGGATCCTCGGCTACTTCCGCACGTTCGAGCAGCGTGTGGCCGGCGATGGCGAAGGCCGCATTCGCGGGTATCACAAGCCGATCATGATCGCAGGCGGGCTTGGCAACGTGCGGCGCATGCACGTGGAAAAGTGCCCCGTGCCCGCGGGAGCGCCTCTCGTGCTGCTCGGCGGGCCGGCGATGCTGATCGGCCTCGGCGGCGGGGCGGCTTCGTCGCAGGGCAGCGGCGCTGGCAGCGAGGAACTCGATTTTGCGTCGGTCCAGCGCGGTAACCCGGAAATGCAGCGGCGCGCGCAGCAGGTCATCGATGCCTGCTGGGCGCTCGGCGACGACAATCCGGTACTGATGATCCACGACGTCGGGGCGGGCGGCCTCTCCAATGCCGTGCCCGAGGTCGTGGCGCCGGGCGGCGGGCGCATCGAGCTGGCGAGCGTGCCGAGCGACGAGCCGGGCATGTCACCGCTCGAGATCTGGTGCAACGAGGCGCAGGAGCGTTACGTGCTGGCCCTGTCGCCGGAACGCCTCGATTCGTTCGTCGCCCTGTGCCGGCGGGAACGCTGCCCGCACGCGATCATCGGCCAGGCGAGCGACGATGGCCGCCTCGTGGTCGACGACGCGCGATCGGGTGAGCGCGCCGTGGACATGCCCATAGCGGACCTGCTCGGGCGGCCGCCGCGCATGCGGCGCGACGTACATCGGCAGGCACGCCGTGGCGACGGATTCGACCCGTCGATCCTCGACGTCGGCGAGACGCTGGAGCGACTGCTCCGGCTTCCCGCGATCGCCGACAAGGGCTTCCTGGTCACGATCGGCGACCGGACGGTCGGCGGACTGATCAGCCGCGATCCACTCGTCGGCCCCTGGCAGGTACCGGCAAGCGATGTCGCAGTCACGGTGTCGGGCCTGCGCGGTTCCGGTGGTGAAGCGATGGCGATCGGAGAGCGGCCGGCTATCGCGCTCCTCGACGCACCGGCGTCCGGCCGCATGGCGGTCGGTGAGGCGATCACGAATATCGCGGCCGCCGACGTGCGGCAGATCGGCGACGTCAAGCTCTCGGCGAACTGGATGGCCGCCTGCGGTGAACCCGGCGAGGATGCGGACCTCTACGACACCGTGCGGGCAATCGGCGAAGAACTCTGTCCCGCGCTCGGCATCGCGATACCTGTCGGAAAGGATTCGCTGTCGATGCGCTCGGCCTGGTGCGTCGATGGCATCGAGCAATCAGTTGTCTCTCCGCTGTCGCTCGTGATCTCCGCGTTTGCACCGGTTGCCGACGTTAGGCGGACGATGACGCCGGTGCTCGACACGACGAAGGGTCCGAGCATGCTGCTGCTCGTGGATCTGGGTGCCGGCCGCGATCGCATCGGCGGATCCTGCCTGGCGCAGGTGCACGGCGCGATCGGGGATGCCGCACCCGATGTCGACGACCCAGGGCGCCTCGTCTCGTTCTTCTCGGCGATCCGCGAATTGAGGGATGCCGGACTCATCCTCGCGTACCACGACCGCTCCGACGGCGGCCTTGCCGTTACGCTGCTCGAGATGGCGTTTTCGGGCCGCACCGGCCTCGATATCGACCTCGGCGACGTGTCCCTGCCGATCGCCGCGCTCTTCAGCGAAGAACTCGGCGCCGTCCTGCAGCTTCGCCTCGCGGATCTTGGGCCAGCGCAGGCCATCCTCGCGCGGCACGGGCTCGGTGCGCTCTCGCGGGATATCGGCCGCATCACCGCGGGACGGCGGATCCGCATCTCGGGCTCGGGCCGGGTCCTGATGGATGAGGATCGCGTACGGCTGCGAAGCCTCTGGTCGGAGACGAGCTGGCGGATGCAGCGGCTCCGCGACGAACCTGCCTGCGCGGACGAAGAGCGCGACGCGCGGCTCGACGAGGACGATCCCGGGCTTGCCTGGCGGCTCACCTTCGATCCCGATGACGACATCGCGGTACCGTACGTCGCAAGAGGCGCCAGGCCGCGCGTCGCCATCCTGCGCGAGCAGGGCGTCAACAGCCAGGTCGAGATGGCGGCCGCCTTCGATCGCGCCGGCTTTACCGCCGTCGACCTGCACATGACGGACCTGATCGACGGCGGCGCCACGTTCGCCGGCTACCAGGGGCTCGTCGCCTGCGGTGGATTCAGCTATGGAGACGTGCTGGGCGCGGGCGAAGGCTGGGCGAAGTCGATCCTGTTCAACGCGCGCGCGCGCGGCCTGTTCGAAGAATGGTTCCGGCGCGAGGACCGCTTCACGCTCGGCGTCTGCAACGGCTGCCAGATGATCGCCGCGCTCGCCGAACTGATCCCGGGCGCCTCGCGCTGGCCGCGCTTCCGACGGAATCGCTCGGAGCAGTTCGAGGGGAGGCTCTCGCTGGTCGAGGTTGCACAGTCGAATTCGCTTTTCTTCGCTGGCATGGCCGGATCACGCCTCCCGATCGCGGTCGCGCACGGCGAGGGGCGGGCCGTGTTCCAGAATGACGCGGACGAGAGGGCCGCAGGCGCTCGGACGGTCATGCGGTTCGTGGACAACCACGGGCGCGTTGCGACGAACTACCCGGCCAACCCGAACGGCTCGCCTCAGGGAATTGCAGGTCTCGCGTCAGAGGACGGCCGGGTCGCGATCCTGATGCCGCACCCGGAGCGCGTTTTCAGGACCGTGCAGAACTCCTGGCATCCCGCGGACGCCGGCGAGGACAGCGGCTGGATGCGGATCTTCAGGAACGCGCGGGTCTGGGTCGGCTGAAAGCGGCCGTTTAGGAACGCGCGCCGGGCAGCGGCGTGACGTTCGACGAATCGTCGGCAAAGTAGCGACGCACCATCATCGCCTGCTGCAGGCGGCCGCGGCGCACATATGCCTGGTAGAGCAGATCCTTCAGGACTTCGAGCAGCACGCCCGCCTGAAACGCGTCGATCACGGGCAGGTTCGCCCGGCCGGGCACGTCGATTTCGAAAAGTATCTTCTTGACGACCGCGAATGAATCGTCGTCGAGTTCCGCGAGCCGGCGGATGGTTGAGAGCTCGTCGTACAACTCGAGCTTTCCGTCCTCGCCGAGATCCGCGAACGCGCACTGGGCGACGCGACGGCACATCGAGGCAAAGGCGTTGTAGCAGGCCGCCCCGAAGCAGGCGAAGGCCTCCTTCAGGAGCGCCTCCGTGTCTTCGGGCAGGTAGGTAAAATTGAAGCGCTCGCGCGGCCGTTCGAGTTCGACGAAATTGGGCGCGAGCTCGACGCGGCTGCCCGCGTAAAGCTTGACCGGGAAGCGCAGGAATATCGGCGCGTTGCAGGACTCGCAACGATAGACGAGCCCGACCTGGGCGGGCTTGTGCTGCTGGAGTGCGTTGAAGTCCGGGACCGAGACCGGCGTGATGTGCGCGAGCACCTGGCAATGCGGGCACTGCAGCGCGAGGCCGCTTTCCTGGTCGTGATGCAGGCGCCCCGCCGAGTCGATGTATACCGCCACGCGCTTCCCCGGCCGACTGGACGCTTTCAGTCTAGCCGAAATGTCCTCGCGCGTAAGCCCTAGCCATGTAACGGCTTGTAGCGCAGCCGGTGCGGCTGGTCGGCCAGTTCGCCCTTGCGGCGCCTGAGGTCCGCCACATACTCCTGGTAATTCCCTTCGAACCAGACGACTTCGCTGTTGCCCTCGAACGCGAGGATGTGGGTGGCGACCCGATCGAGAAACCAGCGATCGTGCGATATCACGACCGCACATCCCGGGAAGTTCAGGAGGGCTTCCTCCAGCGCGCGAAGCGTCTCGACGTCGAGGTCGTTGGTCGGTTCGTCGAGCAGGAGCACGTTGGCGCCGCTCCTGAGCACTTTCGCCAGGTGGACGCGGTTCCGCTCGCCGCCCGACAGCTCGCCGATCTGCTGCTGTTGCTGGTTGCCGCGGAAGTTGAACCGGCCTACGTAGCCGCGCGAGGCGGTCTCGTAGTTCCCGACCTTGATGATGTCCTGGCCGCCCGAGATCTCCTGCCAGACGGTTTTCGAGTCGTCGAGCCGGTCGCGCGACTGGTCGACGTAGGCGATCTTGACCGTCGGACCGGTCCGGATCGTCCCGTGATCGGCCCGCTCGGTGCCGGTGAGCATGCGAAAAAGCGTCGTCTTGCCGGCGCCGTTCGGGCCGATGATGCCGACGATGGCGCCGGCCGGCAGCTTGAACGACAGGTCGTCGATCAGCAGGCGATCGCCATAGGCCTTGCGCAGATGCTCGACCTCGATCACGAGATCGCCGAGGCGCGGACCCGGCGGGATGTAGATCTCGTTGGTCTCGTTGCGGGCCTGGAACTCGACGGACGACAGCTCGTCGAATTGCCGCAGCCTGGCCTTGCTCTTTGCCTGGCGCGCCTTGGGATTCGCGCGCACCCACTCGAGTTCGCGCGCGAGCGTCCGCCGCAGGCCTTCCTGCTGTTTCTCTTCCTGCGCGAGCCGCTGCTCCTTCTGTTCGAGCCACGAGGAGTAATTGCCCTGCCAGGGAATGCCGTGGCCGCGGTCGAGCTCGAGGATCCAGCCGGCCACGTTGTCGAGGAAGTAGCGGTCGTGCGTCACGCAGATGACGGTGCTCGGGTACTGCTCGAGATATTTCTCGAGCCAGGCGACCGACTCGGCGTCGAGATGATTCGTCGGCTCGTCGAGCAGAAGCATGTCGGGCTTCGACAGCAGAAGGCGGCACAGAGCAACGCGGCGGCGCTCTCCGCCGGAAAGTTGCGAAATCTTCGCGTCCCAGGGCGGCAGGCGAAGCGCATCCGCGGCGATGTCGAGCTGCCGCTCGAGGTTGTGTCCGTCGACAGTCGCGAGAAAGGCCTCGAGTTGTCCCTGTTCCGCAGCGAGCTTGTCGAAGTCCGCGTCGGGTTCGCTGTAGAGCGCATAGACCTGCTCGAGCCGCGCTAGCGCGTCCTTGACCGGTTTCACTGACTCTTCGACGATCGTGCGCACGTCGGCGGCCGGATCCAGTTGAGGTTCCTGCGGCAGCAGGCCGACCTTGATGCCGGGTTGCGGCCGGGCTTCGCCCTCGATGTCCGTGTCGATGCCCGCCATGATGCGAAGCAGCGTCGACTTGCCCGAGCCGTTCAGGCCGAGCACGCCGATCTTGGCGCCGGGAAAAAACGACAGGGAGATGTCGCGCAGGATGTGCCGCTTCGGCGGCACGACCTTGCCGACGCGGTTCATCGTATAGATGTACTGGGCCATGCCTTCCTACCGGTCCGCGGGGGGCGCGGATTATCTGCGATGCGCGGGCCCGCCGCCAGCCGCTGCCGGGCCGTGCTAGGCTCGATGCGCCTTCGTCCCTACTGCGGCGGCATCGCGTGGCTGAAAACGCCGGACCGGATACCTGTGTCGTGGCAGGCGAGCGGATCGCCCGCTACGGCTTTGGCGACGGGCACCCATTCGGTCCTGACCGGCATGAGGCCTTCTGGCGCGAATTCGTGGCGCAGGGGCTCGATAAGCGCGTCACGCTCCTTGCACCGCGTACCGCGACCCGAAGCGAACTCGAGCTGTTTCACGACCCGAAATACGTGGACCTGGTCCTCGCGCGCTCCGCGACGGGCGAAGGATTCCTGGACGCCGGCGACACGCCCGCGTGGAAGGGCGTTTTCGAGGCCGCGAGCGACGTCGTCGGTGCATCGCTCGTCGCCGCGGAGGCCTTGATGGAGGGCCGGGCAAAGCGCGCCTTCGTGCCGATTGCGGGACTGCACCACGCGGGACGCGGGCATGCGGCCGGGTTCTGCGTCTTCAATGACATCGGCGTGGTCATTGAGCACCTGAAGTCGAAGCACGGGATCACGCGCATTGCCTACGTCGACATCGACGCGCATCACGGCGACGGCGTGTTCTATGCGTTCGAGGACGATCCCTCCGTGATCGTCGCGGACATGCACGAGGACGGGCGCTATCTGTATCCGGGCACGGGCGCCGCGTCGGAAACCGGGTCGGGCGCGGCGGCTGGGACCAAGCTCAACCTGCCGCTGCCGCCGGGCGCGGGCCATGCGGAGTTTCTCGCGGCCTGGCCGGCCGTCGAAGCGCATCTCGAGCGGCATGCGCCCGAATTCGTGATCTTCCAGTGCGGCGCCGACAGCCTGGGCGGCGATCCCATCACGCACCTTCAGCTGACGGAGGAATCGCACGCGCATGCCGCCCGGAGCCTTTGCGCGATCGCGGACCGCTTCGCGACAGGCCGCATCCTCGGCGTCGGCGGCGGCGGCTACAACCGGCGCAACATCGCGCGCGCATGGACGCGGGTCGTGCAGGCCTTCTTGGAAGCGGCCTGAAAGGGGCCTTTCGGGTAGACTGCGGCCCTCCGTTTTCCGGCACAACCGCAAGGAACCCCATGTTCGGTCCCGGCATGAGCATCGAGTCATTCGATCCCGAGCTTGCGGGCGCGATCGCCTCCGAGCGCCGCCGCCAGGAAGAGCATCTCGAGCTCATTGCCTCGGAAAACTACGCGAGCCCGCGCATCCTCGAGGCCCAGGGGTCCGTGCTGACCAACAAGTACGCCGAGGGTTATCCGGGAAAGCGCTATTACGGCGGCTGCGAGTTCGTGGACATCGCGGAAACGCTCGCGATCGAGCGCGCGAAGAAGCTGTTCGGCGCCGCGTATGCCAACGTACAGCCGCATTCCGGCTCGCAGGCGAATGCGGCCGTGTACCTCGCGCTGCTTGCGCCGGGCGACACGCTGCTCGGCATGAGCCTCGACCACGGCGGCCACCTGACGCATGGCGCGAAGGTGAATTTTTCGGGGAAGCTGTTCAACGCCGTGCAGTACGGCCTCGATCCGGCGACCGGCGAGATAGACTACGCGGCCGTCGAACGGCTCGCACGGGAGCACCGCCCCAAGATGATCCTCGCGGGTTTCTCTGCCTACTCGCGCGTGATCGACTGGCAGCGCTTTCGTACGATCTCGGATGCAGTCGGCGCATGGCTCGTGGTGGACATGGCGCATGTCGCAGGGCTCGTCGCGGCCGGCGTGTATCCGAACCCGGTTCCGGTCGCGGATGTCGTCACGACGACCACCCACAAGACGCTTCGCGGCCCGCGCGGCGGGCTGATCCTGGCGCGCGAACACCCGGACCTCCACAAGAAGCTGAACTCGATGATCTTTCCCGGCACGCAGGGCGGGCCGCTCATGCACGTGATCGCCGCGAAGGCGGTTGCGTTCCTCGAGGCCCTGTCGCCGGAATTTGCCGCCTACCAGAAGCAGGTCGTTGCGAACGCGCGGGAGATGGCGAAGTCGTTGCAGAAGCGCGGTTACCGAATCGTGTCCGGGGGCACCGACAACCACCTGTTCCTGCTCGACCTGATCGGCAAGAGCTATACGGGCAAAGATGCGGACGCGGCGCTCGGGCGCGCGCACATCACCGTCAACAAGAACGCCGTACCGAACGATCCGCGGCCGCCGTTTGTCACGAGCGGCCTCAGGATCGGGACGCCGGCGATCACCACCCGCGGCTTCGGGGCTGACGAATCGCGGCAGGTCGGCGGCTGGATCGCCGACGTGCTGGACGCTATGGGGGACGAGTCCGTAATCGAGCGGGTGCGCACGCAGGTGTTGACGATCTGCGGACGCTTTCCCGTCTACGGCTGAGCGCCCACAGGCGGCGCCCGTGCACTGCCCATTCTGCAATCACGACGACACGAAGGTGACGGATTCCCGGCTGGCGGGCGAGGGGCATCAGATCCGGCGTCGACGCGAGTGCCAGTCCTGCGGCGAGCGCTTCACGACCTTCGAGACCGCGGAACTCGTCATGCCGCAGGTCGTCAAGAACGATCAAACGCGACAGCCCTTCGACGAAGGCAAGTTGCGCGGCGGAATCATGAAGGCGCTCGAGAAGCGCCCGGTCGCGCGGGACGCGGTCGAAGCCGCCATTGAACGCATCGGGCACCGGCTGCGCGTGTTCGGCGAGCGCGAAGTCGCGTCGCGTACGATCGGGGAGATCGTGATGGAGGAGCTCCGCCAGCTCGACGAGGTCGCGTACGTGCGTTATGCCTCGGTGTACCACCGGTTTCACGACGTCGATTCGTTTCGTGAGCAGCTCGAGCAGCTCGACAAGAGCCGGCTGCGCGACCCATCGGGAGGGCAGATGTCGCTCCTGCCGTCGCAGTCGCGCGAACCGCGGAACAAGTGATGAACGCAGTCGCGGCACGCGATGCGGCTTTCATGGGGCGTGCGCTCGAACTTGCGCGCCGGGGACTGTGGACGACCGATCCGAATCCGCGCGTTGGCTGCGTGATCGCAGACTGCGAACGCGTGCTCGCCGAGGGCTGGCACGAGCGCGCCGGCGGACCCCATGCGGAGGCGATGGCACTCGCAGCAGCGGGCCCGGCCGCGCGTGGGGCGACCGCCTACGTGACGCTCGAGCCCTGTTGTCACCACGGGCGCACGCCGCCTTGCGCCGATGCGCTCGTCGCGGCGGGCGTCGGGCGGGTCGTATACGCAATGCGCGACCCGAATCCGCGCGTGGACGGCGGCGGCGGCGCGCGCCTTGCCGCGGCCGGCATCGCAGTCGAGGGCGGAGTGCGCGAGCAGGAAGCGCGCGACCTTAATCCGGGCTTCATCTCGCGCATGGAACGCCGGCGCCCCTGGGTCGTCGTCAAGCTCGCCGCAAGTCTCGATGGCGGCACCGCGCTTCCCGGCGGGGAGAGCCGCTGGATCACGGGCGAGGCCGCGCGCGCGGATGTCCAGCACCTGCGTGCGAGGTCCTCCGCAATCCTCACGGGAAGCGGCACCGTGCTCTCAGACGATCCGCGGCTCGACGTGCGCCTAGCGGGTGCGACGCGGCAGCCGCTGCGCGTCGTCCTCGATTCGCAGCTCCGGATCTCGCCGCAGTCGCGCATCGTCGCACCGCCGGGCCGGCTGCTCGTCATCTGCGCAACGGAGGATGCCGCGCGCGCGGAAGGGCTTCGCGCCGCGGGCGCCGAGGTCGTGGCCGTCAGCCCGGCAGCGGGCGGCGTGGATCTTGGTGCGGCGCTCGCATTGCTCGCGGAACGCGAAGTCAACGAGGTGCTCGCAGAATGCGGCCCGGGACTGGCCGGCGCGTTCCTGTCGGCGGGGCTTGCCGACGAGCTCGTTCTATACCTCGCGCCGGCGCTTCTCGGGCGCGGCGCGCGTGGGCTTGCCGACCTGCCGGCGCCGGCATCGATGGCCGACCGTCTCGAGTTCTCGATCATCGAGCGACAGGACGTCGGCGAGGACCTGCTGATCCGGCTGCGGCCGCGGCGCCCGGGCGCGCAATAAGATGTTCACTGGCATCGTGAAGGGAGTCGGGCGAATCGCCCGGGTCGACGGCGGCAGCGACGCACGCCGGCTTGTGATCGAAACGGGCCGGCTCGCAACTGGCGACTGGCAGGTCGGCGACAGCGTCGCCGTGGCCGGCGTCTGCCTGACAATCGCTGCACTCGACGCCGGTCGTTTCGACGCGGATCTGTCGGGAGAAACGCTGCGTCGAACGACGCTCGGCGGGCTTGGCGCCGGCAGTCGGGTCAATCTCGAACCGGCCGTGCTGGCTTGCGCTGCGCTCGGAGGTCACCTGGTCACCGGGCATGTCGATGGCATCGCGCATGTCGGGGAGGTCGTGGAGTCCGCCGGATTGCTCCGGGCGACGATCGAGGCGCCTCCCGAACTCGCGCGTTTCATCGCGAGGAAAGGATCGGTGACGCTCGACGGTGCGAGCCTTACCGTCGGCGAGGTTTCGGGCGCGACATTCGCGGTCGACATCGTGCCGCACACGCGCACTGTTACGACGCTCGGGACGCTGGCCGCCGGGGATTCGCTCAACCTGGAGGTCGACCTCGTCGCGCGCTACCTGGATCGGCTCCTGGAGGCGCGCGGACTCCGATGAACACGATCGACGAACTGCTGGACGAACTGCGGGCAGGGCGAATGGTCGTCGTGATGGACGACGAAGAGCGCGAGAACGAGGGCGATCTGATCATGGCCGCTCCGCGCGTGCGGCCCGAAGACATCAACTTCATGGCGCGGCACGGCCGCGGGCTCATCTGCCTCACGCTGACGCAGGAGCGCTGCCAGGCGCTGCGCCTTCCCCTGATGGTCAAGGAATCCGGGGACCGCCTGGGCACGAACTTCACGGTCAGCATCGAGGCGGCGCGGGGCGTCACGACCGGCATCTCCGCGCAGGATCGCGCCCACACAGTGCGCACGGCAGTCGCAGCTGATGCCGGTCCCGACGACCTGAAGCAACCCGGCCACATCTTTCCGCTGATGGCACGCCCGGGCGGCGTTCTGACGCGCGCCGGACACACCGAGGCGGGCTGCGATCTCGCGCGCCTTGCAGGTTACGAGCCGGCGGCCGTGATCGTCGAGATACTGAACGAGGACGGCACGATGGCGCGACGGCCGGACCTCGAGAGATTCGCCGCGGCGCACGGACTGGCGATCGGCACGATCGCCGACCTGATCCGCTACCGGCTCCAGAAGGAGAGTTCGATCGAGTGCGTGGCGGATCGCATGGTCGAGACCGAATCGGGCGCATTCCGCATGCGCTGGTATGCCGATCGTGTCCACGGAAGCCTGCATGTCGCGCTCTCGCACGGATCGCCGGGAGCGGAGCCGCCGCTCGTGCGCGTGCACCTTCGCGACACGCAGAGGGACCTCATCGGCGTGCGGGGCGAGCATTCCGGCTGGACGCTTCGCACTGCGCTCGAGCGGATTAAGCGCGAGCCGCATGGCGTCGTTGTCCTCCTGCGCCCGCAGCAGTCACTGGCGGAGATCGTCGATCCGGCCGCCCCGGAACAGGGCGCCGATTCCGCCGCGGGCCGTGCCGTGCTTCGAACCTACGGCATTGGCGCCCAGATCCTGCGCGATCTCGGCATCACGAAGATGCGCGTGCTGTCCGCGCCGCGCCAGTTGCTCGGCATTGCCGCATTCGGTCTCGAGATCACCGGCTACGAAGAGTAGCCTTCCGTCCGGTCGCCGCGCGATCGCCTGATATACTCGCCGCGTGAACGCGATTCGCATTGTCGAAGGCGATCTGCGGGTCGGCGATCTCCGTATCGCGCTCGTCGCTTCGCGTTTCAACGAGTCCATCGTCGAGAGGCTGGTGCAGGGTGCGGTCGATGCGCTGGTGAGCCAGGGCGCTGATCGTGCCTCCCTCGAACTCATCCGCGTCCCCGGTGCTTTCGACCTGCCGCCGGTCGTGCGCCGCCTTGCGCTCACCCGCGACTGCGACGCGATCGTTGCACTCGGCGCGGTGATCCGGGGCGATACCCCGCATTTCGACTACGTCGCGGCGGAATGCGCAGCGGGCCTCGCCCGCGTGGCGACTGAAACCGGCGTCCCGGTCGCATTCGGCGTCCTGACCACAGACACCGTCGAGCAGGCCGAGGAGCGTTCCGGCGGCAGTGAAGGGAACAAGGGCGCCGACGCCGCGCGTGCCGCGATCGAGCTTGCGAACCTCATGCGCAAGCTGGGCGATTGACGATGGCTGCTCCCCAGCGCGTGCGCACGAATGCACGTGCGGCCGCGCGCAAGCTGCTGGTGCAGGCGCTCTACCAGTGGCAGCTCGGCCGCCAGCCGGCCGACGAGCTCGTCGCGCAGTTCGCCGGGACGCCGGAGTATGCCCGCATCGATCCGGAGTATTTCCGGGAGGCGATCGCGGCGATCTGCGCAGACGCCGCGCGACTCGACGAGGAACTCGGCCTCCACTCCAACATCGCGCCCGACCGCCTCGACCCGGTCGAGCACTCGATTCTCCAGCTTGGCCTCTGGGAACTGATGTCGCGGCCCGACGTGCCGTACCGCGTCGTCATCAACGAGGCGGTCGGGCTTGCGAAGCGCTTCGGCGCGACGGAAGGGCATCGCTACGTGAATGCGGTGCTCGATCGTGCCTCAAAAGCGCACCGCGCCGTCGAGCGCGGCGAACTGGCCTGAGCCCGATGCCGGCCGGCGAATTCGAGCTGATCGAGCGCCACTTCATGCGGCGCGGCGCGCGACGCGAGGACGTGCTCGCCGGCGTCGGCGACGACGCTGCGCTGGTTGCAGGGCCGCCCGGCGGAACACTCGTGCTCGCGCTCGATACGATCGTCGAGGGCGTTCATTTTCCCGCCGGTTTCGATGCGCGCTTCGTCGGCCATCGCGCGCTTGCAGTGAACCTAAGCGATCTCGCCGCCATGGGCGCGGAGCCCGCCTGGGCGCTGCTCGGATTGACGCTGCCGTCGGTCGACGAGCACTGGCTCACGGGGTTTTCAGCCGGACTCGATGCACTCGCGCGCCGGTACAACGTGTCGCTCGTGGGCGGCGACACGACGCGCGGCCCCCTGACCGTAACCGTGACACTCGCAGGCACCGTGCCGCCAGGGCAGGCCATCTACCGTGAAGGCGCCCGGGCTGGCGACGACCTCTGGGTCAGCGGAACGCCTGGCGACGCCGCGGCGGGCCTCGCAATCCTCGAGGGGCGCCTCCCGGCGCAGGGCAGGGCGCGCGAAGCGCTGCTCGGGCGGTTCCAGCTGCCCCAGGCCCGCGTCGCCCTGGGAATTGCGCTTCGCGGACTCGCAACCGCATGCATTGACGTTTCCGACGGCCTCGTAGGCGATCTCGAGAAGCTCTGCAGGGCGAGCGGGGTCGGAGCGGACATCGAAAGCCGCGAATTACCGCTTTCAGCAGGTCTCTGTTCAGTCGCGGGACTCGAGGCGAGGCTCGCCTTCGCGCTCGGCGGCGGTGACGACTACGAGCTCCTTTTCACGGCGGCCCCGGAGGATCGCGCCCGCATTGCGGCACTCGACGCGGGCGTCGTGCTGCGTCGCATCGGCGCGGTCAGCGAGGCGGTGGGCGTGCGCATCGACGGCTCGCCGCCCGAGCGGGATGCCGGTCACGGTTTCGATCACTTCGCGGACCGCGGGGCAAGCCCCCGGTAAAGCGCGATCCGGTTCACGGTTCCGCCCCGTTTGACGAAATATCCTGATCCGGTATCCGGTGGCTGTTGTCCGCCGGGATTTCCTGGGAGGAACCGGCCATCGCTACCGCAACCGTGCCGACGATCCGACGGCCCGCGGATGGCGAGTCCGGCATGGGCGAACGCATCGGCAAGTACGAAGTGATTCGCGAGGTCGGGCGCGGCTCGACCGGCACTGTTTACCTGTCGCACGATCCCTATTACGGCCGCGACGTCGCAATCAAGGCCTACCGCATCGCGGCTGACGACGATCCGGCGCGTGCCAAGGTCGCGCGCAAGATGTTCCTCTCCGAGGCGCACATGGTCGGGATGCTCCAGCACCCGAACATCATGCCGATCTACGACGCGGGGGAGGAGAACGGGTACCTCTACGTCGTCACCGAGTTCATCCACGGCGCGCGCACGCTCTCGGCGTATACCCGGCCGGATAACCTGCTGCCGGTCGACGACGTGCTGACGCTGATGTTCAAGTGTGCGAAGGCGATGCACTACGCCCACTCGCGTGGCGTCATCCACCGGGACATCAAGCCGAGCAACCTGATGCTGACGACTGACAGCGATCTCCGGCTGATTGATTTCGGGATTGCGCTCCATAACGACGCCGACTTCTCGCGCATCGAGGGCATCGCCGGGAGCCCGAGCTACATGTCGCCCGAGCAGGTGCAATCCTTCGAACTCACGAACCACTCCGACATCTATTCGCTCGGCGCCGTGATGTACGAGCTCCTGACCGGACACCGGCCGTTCCGTGCCGGTGCACTCGCAAAGCTCCTGCATGCGATCGTCTACGCGACACCCGCGCCGATGCTGTCGCTCCGTCCCGAGCTGCCGGCGGAACTCGAGAATGTCGTTGCCATGGCGATGCACAAGGAACCCGACAAGCGCTATCCGAACGGTGCCGAGTTTGCGAACGCGATCGCGCGCGTCCATGCCCAGCAGCGCAAGGAAACCGACCGCAGCGACCGCCAGGAGCATTTCAACCTGCTGCGGCGTCTGAAGTTCTTTCACGACTTCTCGTCGGGCGAGATCTGGGAGGTCCTGCGCGCGGGAACCTGGCAGGCCCATGCTCCCGGCGACGAGATCGTGCGCGCCGGCGGCATCGATGACCGTTTCTACGTGATCGTCGCGGGCAGCTGCAACGTCGAGCGCGACGGCGTTCAGGTCGGACGGCTGGAAGCCGGAGACTGTTTCGGCGAGACGAGCTACCTGCGTGGCGCGAAGCGCCAGGCCGCCGTGATCGCGGGTGAGGGCGTCACCATCCTTCGCGTCAGCTCAACGCTCCTCGAGCAGGCCTCATCGGCCTGCCAGCTGCGCTTCAACAAGGTCTTCCTGAAGTCGCTCATCTCGCGCCTGCAGAACGGCGAGTCAAGAGTCGCGAGCTGACGCCCGGCCGGCCAACGGGTCGGGTCCGCGCTCGCTCAGCCGGTACTTTATTCGCTCGCTTGGACCCGACCCGTTGGCCGGCCGGGCGACTTAACGTGCCTCGTTGTCCTTGTCGCGCTCGATCCGCGCGTACGCCGAGTGGTTGTGGATCGATTCGAAGTTCTCCGCTTCGACGACATACCCGCGAATCCGCTCGTCGGCATTCAGCCTTGTCGCCACATCCCGCACGATGTCCTCGACGAACTTCGGGTTGTCGTAGGCGCGCTCCGTGACGAACTTCTCGTCCGGACGCTTCAGTATTCCATAGAGCTCGCAGCTCGCCTCGCTTTCGGCGACTTCGATCAGTTCCTCGAGCCAGACGTGTTCGCCGATACGCGCCGAGATCGTCAGGTGTGAGCGCTGGTTGTGGGCGCCGTAATCGGAGATCTCCTTCGAGCAGGGGCACAGGCTCGTCACCGGGACGAGGACCTTGAGCCAGGTCTGCACTGCGCCGTCCTTGAGTTCCGCGGCGAGCGTCGCTCGGTAGTCGAGCAGGCTCTGCACGCCGGTCACCGGCGCTTTCTTCATGATGAAGTAGGGGAACGTCATCTCGAGGTGGCCGGCCTCGGAATCGAGCCGGGTCGTCATCTGCGCCAGCATCTCGTTGAACGACCCGACGGAGATCTCGCGCTCATGCTGGTTCAGGATCTCGACAAAGCGCGACATGTGCGTGCCCTTGAAGTTGTGGGGCAGGTACACGTACATGTTGAAGTTTGCGATCGTGTGCTGTTCGCCGCCCGAGCGGTCCTTGACGCGCACCGGGTGGTAAATGTCCTTGATGCCGACGCGGTCGATCGGGATCCGCCGCGTGTCGGGGCGGCCCTGCACGTCGTCGATAATCGAAGTGACCTTGATTTCAGACGATTTCGCATTCATGGCGAAATCATACCACGGCGGTCCTGATTAACCGGCCGGCAGCGCGCGCGCGAGACCTTGCCCGCGCCAGAAGCGCTCGATGGCCGCGCGGACCGACGGTGCGTCGAGGCCGGCGACCGAGAGGTTGTCCTCCCGCGAGCCGTGCTCGATGAATCCGTCCGGCACCCCGACCTGCAGCACCGGAATCTGGCTCCCGATCCGCTGCAGGACCTCGAGCACGGCGGAACCTGCGCCGCCAGCCACCGCGTTCTCCTCCAGCGTGACGATCGCGGCATGGCTCGATGCGACCGACGCGACGAGTTCCTCGTCGAGCGGCTTGACGAAGCGCATGTTGACGAGCGTCGCATCGAGCGCCTCGGCCGCCACCTCGGCCGGCGCCACCATCGAGCCGAAAGCGAGCAGGGCGAGTCCGCTTGCGCCGCTTCGCCTCGGTTCAGCGCGGCCGACCGGTAAGGCCTGCATCGTGCGCTGCACGGCGACGCCCGGTCCGCGGCCGCGCGGGTAGCGAACTGCCGTCGGCTGGTCGAGACTGGCGGCGGTGTAGAGCATCTGCCGGCATTCGTTCTCGTCCGCAGGCGCCATCACGACCATGTTTGGCACGCAACGGAGGTACGAAAGGTCGAATACGCCCTGATGGGTCGCGCCGTCGCCGCCGACGAGCCCCGCGCGATCGATCGCGAACACGACGGGCAGCCGTTGCAGGGCCACGTCGTGGATGAGCTGATCGTAGGCGCGCTGCAGGAACGTGGAATAGATGGCAACCACGGGACGCATTCCGTCGCAGGCGAGGCCCGCTGCCAGGGTGACGGCGTGCTGTTCGGCGATCGCGACGTCGAAGTACCGGTCGGGGAAGCGCTTCTCGAATTCGACCATCCCGGATCCCTCGCGCATCGCCGGCGTGATGCCGACGAAGCGGGTGTCCTGCGCGGCGATGTCGCAAAGCCACTCCCCGAAGACCTGGGAGTAGGTCGGGCCCGCGGCCTGTTCCTTGAACAAGGTGCCGCTCACGGGATCGTAGGGGCCGGGACCGTGCCACTTGATCGGATCGGCCTCGGCCGGCGCATAGCCCTTGCCCTTCTGCGTGACGACGTGCAGGAACTGCGGGCCCGGAAGCGTTCGCATGTTGCCGAGCGTCGTGACGAGCGCTGTGACGTCGTGGCCGTCCACGGGACCGATGTAGTTGAAGCCGAGCTCCTCGAACAGCGTGCCGGGCAGGACCATGCCCTTGGCATGCACCTCCGAGCGGCGCGCGAGTTCCCAGGCGGAAGGCATCGACCGCAACACTTTCTTTCCGCCCTCGCGCAGGTGGGAATACATTCGCCCCGAAAGCAGGCGCGCGAAGTAGTTCGACAGCGCGCCGACGTTTTCCGAGATCGACATGTCGTTGTCGTTCAGCACGACGAGAAGATCGACGTCGACTCCACCGGCGTGATTGAGCGCCTCCCACGCGAGGCCAGCGCTCATCGCGCCGTCGCCGATGACGGCGACCACGCGCCGGTCGCTGCCGGTGATGCGATTGGCGATCGCCATGCCGAGCGCGGCACTGATCGACGTGCTCGAATGGCCGACCCCGAAGCTGTCGTAAACGCTTTCGGCGCGGGCCGGGAAGGGCGCGAGGCCGCCGCGCTGCTTGATGCTCCCGAGCCGGCGCCGGCGGCCGGTCAGCACCTTGTGCGGATAGGCCTGGTGCCCGACATCCCAGATCAGCCGGTCGTAGGGCGTGTCGAAGACATAGTGCAGTGCGATGGCAAGTTCGACGGTGCCGAGGCCGGCGGCAAGGTGTCCGCCCATCGGGCCGACAGTCTGGATCAGGAACTGGCGGAGTTCGGCCGACAGTGCGCGAAGCTCGGAGCGCGGAAGCGCCCGCAGGTCGGCCGGCGTTTCGATCGAGGGAAGCAGGCCGGCCGGCTTTCCGTCACTCATGCAGGCAGTCTACTGGACCGGCGACAGGCGGCATACGGCGGACTGGTTCAGCGGCCGCGCAGGACGAGATCGCCTGCGAATTCGCGGAGTGAGCCCGCCTCGGGACCGAAGACGTCGAGCGCCGCCGCGCCTTCCTCCGCGAGTTCCGTCGCACGCGCGCGGGCCGCCGCCACACCCGCGACCGCCGGGTACGTCGGCTTGCCCCGAAGCGCGTCAGATCCCGCGACCTTGCCCGTGACGGCCGGGTCGCCAAGCACGTCGAGCAGATCGTCCACGATCTGGAACGACAGGCCGATCGCGTGGCCGTAGCGATCGAGCGCTGCGCGGCGCTCCGCCGGCAGTCCCGCGCTGGCGGCGCAGGCCATGAGCACGGACGCGCGGATCAGCTCGCCGGTTTTCAGGACGTGCATCTCCTCGATCTGCCGTGGCTCGAGCCGTCGCCCGGTGGCCGCAAGGTCCATCGCCTGGCCACCCGCCATTCCGAGCGTGCCGCTCGCGCGTGCAAGGAGCCGCATCATTTCAATACGTGAAGCTGCGCCCACCGAAGGCATGGGCTCGTTGGCGAGTATTTCGAAGGCGAGCACCTGCAAGGCGTCCCCGGCCAGGATGGCCGTCGCCTCATCGAATGCGCGATGTGTCGTCGGCCGCCCGCGCCGCAGGTCGTCATCGTCCATTGCGGGGAGATCGTCGTGCACGAGGGAGTAGGCGTGAATCAGTTCGACGGCTGCCGCGGGCGCATCGAGAGATTCCGGGGCGACGCCGATCGCCGCGCCGGTCGCATAAACGAGCAGCGGGCGGATCCGCTTGCCCTCGCCGAGGGCGGCGTAGCGCATGGCGCGGTGCAGCCGGATGGGCTCGCGATCCACTGCGGGCAGCAACCCCAGGAGCACCGCCTCGACGCGCTCGCGGAAAATCGACTGCCAGTTGCCGGCAACGCGTTCAGGCCGCATTTGAATCCGGTCAGTCCTCGTCCGGCGCGTCGAAATCCTGCTCGACGACCTCGCCGTCGCCCGTGCGGGCGAGGACCTTGATCTTCTGCTCAGCTTGCCGCAAGGCCTTCTGGCAGGTACGTGTCAGGACGACGCCACGTTCGAACTGCTGCAGCGATTCCTCAAGAGACAGTTCGCCCTGCTCGAGCCGCTGGACAATCGATTCGAGCTCCGCAAGGGAGGTTTCGAAGTCGGGAGTCGCCGGTTTCTGTCGGGTCACGTGCTCGATCCGTCACGACGGGTAGGGGCCGGAGTTTCACAGCCGCGCCGGGCGCGGTCAACGAGCGGCCAGTTGAATCCGGCAGGCCCTTCACCTGCCCGCCTGTGGTGTTAGAATCTGTCTAAATGTCCGGCCGCCGGCCGGCCGCAAGTCAGGAGAGCATCGTGAACCTGAAGGGCAGCAAGACCGAAGGCAATCTGAAGGCAGCTTTTTCGGGCGAATCCCAGGCCAATCGTCGCTACCTCTATTTCGCGCAGAAGGCGGACGTCGAGGGTTACAACGACGTCGCCGCCGTATTCCGCTCGACAGCGGAAGGCGAGACCGGGCATGCGCACGGCCACCTCGAGTATCTCGAGGAGGTGGGCGACCCTGCGACCGGATTGCCGATCGGTGCCACCTCGGACAACCTGAAGGCGGCGATCGCAGGCGAGACGCACGAGTACACGGACATGTACCCGGGCATGTCGAAGACCGCGCGTGCGGAGGGTTTCGCAGAGATCGCAGATTGGTTCGAGACGCTCGCGAAAGCCGAGCGGTCGCACGCCAACCGGTTCCAGAAGGCACTGGACCAGCTCAACTGAGCGGCGTCCTGAGCCTGGGCCTGCGCGCGTGAGCGAGCGCCCGACGGGTGCTGCCCGCGAGGGCAGTCTCGATGCGCCGACGCGCCACGCGCTCGACTGGAAGAACCCGGATTTCTGGGACCACGACGCGCTCGATCGCGAGCTCGAGCGCGTCTACGACATCTGCCACGGTTGCCGGCGCTGCTTCAGCCTCTGCAACGCCTTCCCGGTGCTCTTTGACCACGTCGACGAGTCTCCGACCAGCGAGGTCGCAGCGGTGCCCCAGAAAGCCCGCTGGGAAGTCGTGGACCATTGCTACCTCTGCGACATGTGCTACATGAGCAAGTGTCCTTACGTTCCGCCGCATCCCTGGAACGTGGATTTCCCGCACCTGATGCTGCGCGCGAAAGCCGTTCGTCTCGAGGAGAGCGGTGCGTCGTTTCGTGACCGCCTCCTGTCGTCGACGGACGTCGTCGGGCGCATCGCGGGCATTCCGGTCGTACGCGAGATCGTCAACGCGACGAACCGTAGCCCAACCGGCCGCCGCCTGCTCGAGGGCGTGCTCGGCGTGCATCGGGAAGCGCCGCTACCGGAGTTCCATTCCTCGAGCTTCCGGGCGCGCGCGGCGCGGCGTGGAAAGCCCGCGCTCGAGTCCATGCCCGCGGCCGGCACCACGGGCCGCGTCGCGGTATTCGCAACCTGCTATGGCAATCGCAACGAGCCGCGACTTGTCGAAGACCTGGTGGCCATCCTCGAGCACAATGGCATCCCGGTCGCCCTAGCAGCCGACGAACGTTGCTGCGGGATGCCGAAACTCGAGCTCGGTGATCTGGCCGCGATCGTTAAGCTCAAGGAGCGAAATATTCCGGCGCTCGCGGCGATGGTCGAGGGCGGCCATGACATCCTGGCGGCCGTGCCTTCCTGCGTGCTGATGTTCAAGCGCGAGTTGCCGCTGCTCTTTCCGGGGGATCCGGACGTGCAGGCGGTCGCAAGACGCACGTTCGACCCGTTCGAGTACCTGATGCTGCGGCATTCTGAAGGCAGGCTCCGGACCGATTTCCGCACGACCCTCGGCAAGATCGCGTACCACGTTCCCTGCCACCTGCGCGTGCAGAACATCGGGCAAAAGACGCGTGAGCTGCTTTCGCTCGTGCCCGGCACGACCCTCACGACCATCGAGCGCTGTTCCGGCCACGACGGCACCTATGCCGTCAAGCGTGAATTCCGCGAGGTCTCTATGAAGATCGCGAAGCCCGTCGTGGACCGCGTCGCAGCCGTCGACCCCGATCATCTGGCGAGCGACTGCCCGATGGCGGGCACGCAGATCGCGTCGGGCTGGGGCAACGCACGGACCGCTGAGCACCCCCTGCGCCTGCTGCGGCTGGCCTACGGCATCTGAGGAGGTTCGATGATGAGTGAAGCCCGGGGACTAGACGCCGCCGACCTGATGAGCCTCGAGCGCTACGCGAGGGAACGGGACGGCTTCCGCGCGTCGGTGATCGAGCACAAGCGCGCGCGTACGGTCGCCGTCGGCCCGAACATGACGTGGATTTTCGAGGATCGCCTCACGGTCCAGTACCAGGTTCAGGAAATGCTCCGGATCGAGCGCATATTCGAACCCGCGGGAATCCGCGAAGAACTCGACGCCTACAACCCGCTCATTCCGGACGGCGGCAACTGGAAGGCGACGATGATGATCGAGTACCCGGACCCTGAAGAACGCCAACGCGCCCTGGGTCAACTGCGCGGCATCGAGGATCTCTGCTACGTCGAGGTCGAGGGTTGCCCGCGCGTGAGGGCAATAGCGGACGAGGACCTCGAGCGCGAGAACGAGACAAAAACTTCCGCGGTCCACTGGCTGCGATTCGAGTTGCCCGC
>Ga0105107_10000029_pt1 | contig 65700 bp, 70 predicted proteins | sample PPLLaktember2015_6_FD_79335 | JGI IMG/M metagenome (GOLD analysis project Ga0105107, IMG submission 79335) | Freshwater sediment microbial communities from Prairie Pothole Lake near Jamestown, North Dakota, USA - PPLs Lake P8 Core (1) Depth... | ecosystem: Environmental > Aquatic > Freshwater >...
AATCAGCGCGATCTCGGCGCCCGCGAAGACGCCGTTGAGCAAGATCAAGGCGAGGATGATCAGGACTTCTTGGAGGAGCATCCCGAGGCCTCGGCATAGCACACCGCGCGCTGCCGGCGTCGCTCCGAGCCTGGCGGCGACGCCGGAGGGGAGCTGCGAGATCTCGAAGAACGAGGCGGCCGGCGCCTACGCCGCCTCGGATGGCGGCTGGCGCGCGGTGCGGTTTGCACAATCGGGCAGCCCTCCGTGGCCCTCGCGGTTCGTAGCAGCCTGCTCGTCGCGAAGCGCGCTGGGAGCCTGGCGGCACGGGAGATGCAGTACCAGCACTCCGAGGGACGAGGGGGCGGAGACACCCGGTATGCATCGGAACCTTCGGCTCTGCATGGGAACCGTGATCGCCGCAGCCAGCCTGGGCATGGCGGGATGCCACACGGTCGGCACCGCGGCGATGACCGCCGACGTGGCGACCGCCGACGTGGCGAAGGCGACGGGTGGTGCCGTCGCGACCGCGGCCCGCGGCGCCGGCCGCATCGTGCGCAACGCCTTCAGCGCCGCCGACGACGAGCTCGACTGAGCGGTGTCGAGCCGCGTCGACTGCGCCCGGTCTCGCCCGCGACGCCGGGCTCCCGATTCGACCTGGCGCCGCCTGCTGGCGGGCGCGGTCTGCGCTCTCGCGCTCGCTGGTTGCTTCCGGGCGCCGCTGCACGGCGACGACTTCATCGCCGACCGCGATCCGTATCGACGCGAGGGACACATCGAGCCCGAGCGATTGGAGGAGGAGCCGGTCTACCGTTTGCTGCTGGCGGGCGACGGCGGGGCCGCCGTGCGGAACGACCCGACGCTCTCGCTCCTCGGAAAGTGGGGAGACGTCCACCCCGAGCGCACCACCGCCCTCTTTCTCGGCGACAACATCTATCCGGCGGGCTTGCAGAGCGGCGACCGCGCGCACGGGGAGGCGATCCTTCGCAGGCAGATCGAGTCCACCCGCGCCGCCAAGCTCTTCATCCCCGGAAATCACGACTGGGGCTTCACGGGAGTCCAGCAGCTCCAGCCCGGCGTGCTCGCGAACCAACAGGCGTTCCTCGAGTCCCAGGGAATCGACTTCGAGCCCGAGGACGGCTGTCCGGGCCCCGTCGCGATGGAGCTGCTCGAGCCGGGCGGGCCGCTGCCCGGCGGGCTCAGCGTGCTGCTGCTGGATCTGCACTGGTGGCTGCTGGCGGAGAGCGAGCGGCCCGTCTGCGAGGGCATCGCCGACACTGCGGCGTTCCTCGAGCGCTTCCGTACGGAGCTGGCGCAGCGGCGGAACGAGAACCTGGTGGTCGTCGCGCACCATCCCATCCGGTCCGGCGGCACCCACGGCGGCTTCACGCGCGGCTTCTGGTTCGACCTGGGCGTCTCGATCTTCTACCGGCTCTACACCGTGCAGGACGCGATCGAGCCCGGCTATCGCGAGATGGTCCGCGTCCTCTCGGAGGCCCTGGCCGAGAACCCGCCGCTCGCGATGGTCGGCGGGCACGATCACAGCCTCCAGGTCCTCGACGGCGGAGACGAGGCGCGCCTCGTGGTCGTCAGCGGAGCGGCCTCGCGAATCACCCGCGTGACCTCGATCGACAGCACGCTGTTCGCCCACGCGCATCGGGGCTTCGTCGTCTTCGATTTCCATCTCGTGGAAGGAAACCGAGGTGTCCTGCTCGTCCACGTGGTGGAAACGGGACGAGGCGAGGATCCCGTCTTCACGCTCGGCCTCGATCTCGGCCGGAAGGGAGCGCCTCCGCAGGAGATCCCCACGGAGGAGGCGCCCTCGGCGGCGGCGTCTCCTCCGAGGTAGGGAGCACGCCGTGCGGCCCGTCCTCAGGCCCGCTGCGTGAAGCGCCCGTGCAGGGAGCCTTCGAGCAGGCGCATGAAATCGGCTCCGCGCAGGTGCACCACGTCCTCGTGGTCGCCGGCCTCGAAGTAGATCTCCGAGCAGGCCGCGAGGGCGTCGTCGTACACGGTCGGCACGCGGTAGGGGCCGCCGACCGGGGGCATCGCGCCTCGATCGCAGTCGCGGAACAGCGCCGCGATCTCGCGCTCCTTCGCCAGCACGAGCTCGCGGTTGAGCTGCTCGCTCAGGCGCACGAGGTCGACGCGATGCGAGGCGGGCACGATCGCCATCACGTAGCCCCGCTCGTCCTCCAGCAGCACGGGCTTCGCCAGCAGCTCCGGCGGCAGCTGCGCCTGGTGCGCCGTCTCGCGGCTCGAGCTCGAGTGCGGGTGCGGAAGCACCTCGTAGCGGACGCCGCAGGCGTCCAGATACCACTTGAGTCGCGGTGCGATGGACATGGCTGTCTCCCGGGCCCCTCGTGGGGGTGATCCGCGGGAGCGCGAGAGCGGGGTGCGGCGCCGCGCCGGCCGAGGGGATCGCGGGCGGGCGCTCTTCCAGTGTCGCCCCACCCCGCGGATCTGCAACCCCCGGCGCAGCGCGGTGTCGCCGCAGGCTGGGCCGCTCGAGTCGGCAGGCGTATCGTGCAGGGATACGAGAAGGAGACGTGATGGAGCCCACGGTCAAAGAGTGGATGACGGGCGACCCCGTCGCGCTCGACGCGGACGCTTCCGCCCTCGAGGCCCTCGACCTGATGGTGGATCGGGGGATTCGGCACCTGCCGGTGCTGGATGCCGCGCACCGCGTGGTGGGCGTGGTGTCCCTCGACGACCTCCGCGCCGCGCTGCCGGGCAGCGTCTCGCTGCGCGCGCCGCTCTCCGCCGCGGAGCGGAGCGCCGCCCTCGAGTGGCGCGTCGCCGACGTGATGAGCCACGCGCCGCTCACGATCGGCGAGGAAGCGGGCCTCGGCGAGGCGGCCGAGCGCATGGCCGAAGCCCGCATCGGCTGCCTTCCGGTGGTGGGCGAGGACGGGCGCCTGGCGGCGATCCTGAGCGAGACCGACCTGCTCCACGCCCTCGCCACGCGCCTCTGGGCGGAGAGCCGCAGCGCGCCGCGCGAGCGCGAGCCGGCCGACGCCCTCGCGAAGGAGCTGGCGCGCGAGCGCGATCGGCTGCGCTCCCGGCTCGCGGCGGACGGGCCCGCGGGCGCGCTCGCCGCTCCCGCGAGCCGCCGGCTCGAGGCCCTGGAGCACGCCCTCGAGCGCGCCGCCGCCGGCAAGCTCGAGCGCTGCGAGGGCTGCGGCGGGCGGATCCCGGCGACGAGGCTGCGGGCGCTCCCGGGGACGACGCTCTGCGTCCGCTGCGCGCGGGATCGCGTGACCGAATGACCGGCGCGCGACGCTGAACTCCGGAGTCCTGGCGGGCGGCGGGCGTCACCCCCCCGCGGCACGCCCTCGCGCTGCGAGCGTGCGCTCGAGGAAGGCGTCGACCACGGCGCCCAGCGTGGGCTCGCCGGCGTCGGCGTAGTCGTAGCGGGCGCGCACGACGGGCGTGCGCGGGCGCACCAGCGCGGCCAGGTCGATCGGTGTCGCCGCCACGACGACGTCGGCGCCGGAGGCGTCGATGGTCTCGCGCAGCGCGGCGAGCTGCGCGTCGTCGTAGCCGACCGCGGGGAGCACCCGGCCGACGTGCGGGTAGCGCGCGAACACCGCGGCCACCGCCGGCGCCGCCGAAGCCCGCGGGTCCACGATCTCGGCGGCGCCGGCCCGCGTCGCCGCGACCAGCCCGGCGCCGTGGGACATCGAGCCGTGGGTGAGGGTCGGGCCGTCCTCGACCACGAGCACGCGCTTGCCGCGCACCGCCCCAGGGTCGTCGAGGCGGACCGGCGACGCCGCGCGCACCAGGATCGCCGCGGGGCTCGCGGCGCGCACCTCGTCCACCACGCGCTCCACGTCGGCGACGCTCGCGGCGTCGACCTTGTTCACCACCACCACGTCGGCCATGCGCAGCACGGCTTCGCCCGGGTGGTAGCGGAGCGCCTGGCCCGGGCGCAGCGCGTCCGCGATCACCACGTGGAGGTCGGGCCGCAGGAAAGGGAAGTCGTTGTTTCCGCCGTCCCAGACCAGCACGTCGGCCTCGGCCTCGGCGGCGGCGAGGATCTCGCCGTAGTCGACGCCCGCGAACACCAGGTTCCCCGCCGCCAGGTGCGGCTCGTACTCCTCGCGCTCCTCCGCGGTGCAATCCGCCGCGTCGAGGTCTTCGCGCCGGGCGAAGCGCTGCACGCGCTGGCGCTCGAGGTCGCCGTAGGGCATCGGGTGGCGCAGCACCGCCACGCGCAGCCCGCGCTGCCGCAGGCGCAGGCCCAGCCAGCGCGCCGTCTGCGACTTCCCGCAGCCCGTGCGAACGGCGGAGATCGCGATCACCGGCCGGCGCGCGCGCAGCATGGTGCGCTCGGGGCCGAGCAGCACGAAGTCGGCGCCCGCGGCGAGGGCGCGCGACGCGAGGTGCATGACCTCCTCGTGGGGGAGGTCGCTGTAGGCGAGCACCACCTCGCCGACGCGCTCGCGCCGGCAGATCGCCTCGAGGTCGGCCTCGTCCCCGATCGGGATGCCGTCGGGATAGAGCGGCCCCGCGAGGGAGGCGGGGTAACGGCGGCCCGCGATCCCGGGGATCTGGGCCGCCGTGAACGCCACCACCCGCACCGACGCATCGCCGCGGAAGACGACGTTGAAGTCGTGGAAGTCGCGGCCGGCCGCCCCCAGGATCAGGATCCGTCTCACGGTTTCCCTCTTCGGGGGCAGCCGCCGCGTCAGTCCTTGATCGCGATCTGCTTGGGCTTGGCCTCCTCGGTCCGCGGAATCGTGACCGTGAGGACGCCGTCCTTGAACGTGGCGCCGAGCCGCTCGGCGTTCGCGTCGGGCGGCAGGCTGAACGAGCGGCTGAACGCGCCGTAGCTGCGCTCGATGTAGCGGCCGCGATCGCGTTTCTCCTCGCGCTCGCTCTTCTTCTCGCCGTGGATCACGAGCATCCCCTCCCGGAGCTCGACGTGGACGTCGTCCTTGCGCGCACCGGGAAGCTCGACGGTGATGGTGTACTGGGTGTCGTTCTCGGCGAGGTCTACTGCGGGGAGGAAGCCCCCGGCGCGCTTCCCCTGCGGCCACTCGCGGAACAGCTCGTCCATCAGACGCGATCGCGCCGGGAATCCCTCCCAGAGCGAGGGCCAGTCGCCGAACGGACGCCAGGGCGTCACGCTGCGGGCTTCTTCGTTCTCCTTGCGTTCTTTCTTCTCGGCCATGGCTCGATCTCCTCCGTCGGGCGCCTCCCATGAGACACCTCTCTGCGTCGGCTCGGCTGCAAGGCACGTGCCGCGGTCCGGACGACTTCGCGGCAGAGCGCGACCGGCGCGAGCCCCCTTCGGCCCGGGGCAGGCGACAACACGCAGTCCCAGAGCGCCTCAGCCGCCGCCCCACCCCGTCCCGCGTGCGAGCGGCGCGGGCGACGAAACCGACGCGCCTTCGCTCCAGCCCGCCCCGGGGGCGGGCACGGGTCTTGCGGCCGATCCGCGCGTGGCTCGCCGCGCGCGCACCCTCTCGAACGCCGACGTCGCCGCCGCGCTGCGCGAGATGGCGGCCTTCCTCGAGATGGACGGCGTCGCCTTCAAGCCGCGCGCCTACGAGAAGGCCGCCCAGGCGGTGGAGACCCTCGACCGGCCGCTCCACGAGGTCGAGGCGCGGGAGGGCGCCCGGGGCGTCGACGCCGTGCCCGCCGTCGGCGCGGGCATCGCCGAGCGCATCGTCGAGCTGCTGCACACGGGCCGCATCCGCGACCTGGAGGCGCTGCGCCGCAAGACGCCGATCGATGTGCGCGGGCTCATGGCGATCGAGGGACTCGGCCCGAAGCGGGCGAAGGCGCTCTACGAGGCGCTCGGCATCCGGGACGTGAAATCCCTCGAGCGCGCCTGTCGCGCGGGGCGCGTGCGCGGGGTCCCGCACTTCGGCGCTGCGACGGAGCAGAAGATCCTGCACGGCCTCGGGCTGCTGGCCGCCGCCGGCGGGCGCCGGCCGCTCGGCGTCGTGCTCCCGCTCGCGCGGGAGATCGAGGGCCGCCTGCGCGCGCTCCCCGGCGTCGTGCAAGCGGCGGTGGCCGGCTCCATCCGCCGCCGCCGGGAGACGATCGGCGACCTCGACTTCCTGGTGGCGGCGCGCGATCCGGTCCAGGTGTCCGCGGCCTTTGCGGCGATGCCCGAGGTCGCCCACGTCTACGCGCGCGGCGAGAGCAAGACGCTCGTGCGCCTCGCCGACGGGATCGACGCCGATCTGCGCGTGGTGTCCGCGGAGAGCTTCGGCGCGGCGCTGCTCTATTTCACCGGAAGCAAGGCGCACAACGTCGCGCTCCGCAGCATCGCCCGGCGCAAGGGGCTGAAGCTGAACGAGTACGGCGTGTTCCGGGGCGAGCGCCGGCTCGCGGGCCGCAGCGAGAAGGAGGTGTACGAGGCCCTCGGCCTGCCGCTCGTGCCCCCCGAGCTCCGGGAGGACGCCGGCGAGATCGAGGCTGCGCGCGCCGGACGCCTCCCGCGCCTGATCGAGCACGGCGCGCTGCGCGGCGATCTCCAGGTCCAGACGGACTGGACCGACGGCGCAGCGTCGATCGCGGAGATGGCCGGCGCGGCGCGCGCGCTGGGCCTCGAGTACATCGCGATCACGGATCACACGCGAGACCTCGCCATGGCGGGCGGCTGCGACGAGGCGAAGCTCCTGGAGCAGGCCGAGGCCATCCGCAAACTGAACCGCAGCCTGCGCGGCTTCCGGGTGCTGACCGGCGCCGAAGTCAACATCCGGGAGGACGGCAGCCTCGACGTCGCGGACGAGGCCCTGGCGCGCCTCGAGGTGGTGGGAGCCGCCGTCCACACGCGCTTCGCCCAGACGCGCGACGCGATGACCCGCCGCCTGGTGCGCGCCATGGAGAGTTCCCACGTCGACATCCTGTTCCACCCGACGGCGCGCTCGCTCGGCCACCGCGAGCCGGTCGCGCTCGACATCGACGCCGTGATCGAGGCCGCCAGGCGCACCGGCACGGTGCTCGAGATCGACGCGATGCCCGATCGCCTCGATCTCCCGGACGAGTACGTGCGCAAGGCGGTGGAGGCGGGGGTGAAGCTGGCGATCGACTCCGACGCCCATCGGCCCGCCCACCTCGCCTACGCCGACGGCTTCGGCGTGGACGTCGCGCGGCGCGGCTGGGCGCGCAAGAGCGACGTGATCAACGCCCTGCCCGTCGAGCGCTGCCTCGCCGCCCTGAAGGGCGCCCGCCGGGCGGGTGGGAGGCGCTGAGCGATCCGAACGCCCGCGCTCGGGCATGCGGATTGCAGTCCCGGTTCGGATGACTGGTAGCTGGTAGCATGGACGTGGCCCCAACGGGCCCGCGAGGGAGAACGTCGATGGAGATCCACTGGTACAACCCGAACGCGTTTCCGGAGAGCGATCGGACGAGCGCGGAGGCGCGCATCGTCGGCCTCGTGGGGGATCACACCGACGTGATCGACGTGCGCATCGCCGCGCGGGAGAGCGGCCACCACCGCCACGGCGGCCAGGAGGTCCGCATCACCTGCCAGGCGCGGGGCACCGAGCTCGTCGCAGCGCGCACCCGCGCGGACGCGGGCCTCGCCCTGAACGAGGCGCTCGACGCGTTCGAGCGCGAGCTCCGCCGGCTGCGGGACCGCCGGAGCCAGCAGCGCAACGAGCAGGAGCCGCTCCCGCCCGAGCTCGGCGTGATCGACGAGGTCCGCGCCGGCGAAGGCTACGGCTTCATCCTGACCGACGGCGGCGAGCGCGTGTACTTCCACCGGAACGCGCTCCACGGCGGCCTCGACTTCGAGGGGCTCGAGGAAGGGCAGCGCGTCGGCCTCAACGTCGAGGGAGGCGAGAAGGGACTGCAGGCGACGGTCGTGCGGCCGGCGCCGCCCGGTGCGCCGGCGCCGTAGCGCCCGATGCAGTGGGACCCGATCCCGAAGGACCCTCGCAGCTTCCGCGTGAGGCCCCACCTCGACGACTACGCCGAGGTGTGCCGCCGGTTCTCGTGGCGCGAGGCCGAGCGCGAGCTCGACGGGCTCCCGGACGGGCGCGGGCTCAACATCGCCCATGAGGCGGTGGATCGTCACGCCGCGGGCGCGCGCGCCGAGAAGGTCGCGCTGCGCTTCCTCGCGAAGGGCGGCGCGGCCCGCGAGATCTCCTACGGCGAGCTCGCCGCGCTCACCAGTCGCTTCGCCAACGCGCTCGCCTCGCTCGGCGTCGCGCCCGGCGAGCGGGTGTTCGCGCTGGCCGGCCGCATCCCCGAGCTCTACGTCGCGGCGCTCGGCACGCTGAAGGCCGGGGGCGTGTTCTGCCCGCTCTTCTCGGCCTTCGGGCCGGAGCCGGTGCGCCAGCGCCTCGCCCTCGGCCGCGGCGGCGTGCTGGTGACGACCGAGCGCCTCTACCGCCGCAAGGTGGAGGCGCTCCGCGCCGCCCTGCCGGAGCTCCGGCACGTGCTGCTGGTGGGGGCGGACGGCGCGCGCACCGAAGTCCCCGGAACCCACGATCTCCACGCCCTGCTGGACGCCGCGCCGGCGCGGTTCGAGATCCCGCCGACCGACCCGGAGCAGATGGCGCTGCTCCACTTCACGAGCGGGACGACGGGGACGCCGAAGGGGGCGGTCCACGTGCACCGCGCGGTGGTGGCCCACCACGCGACCGGGAAGTTCGCCCTCGACTTCCACCCGGAGGACGTCTTCTGGTGCACCGCCGACCCGGGCTGGGTGACGGGAACCTCGTACGGGATCGTCTCGCCGCTCAGCCACGGCATCACCAGCGTCGTCGACGAGGCCGACTTCGACGCCGAGCGCTGGTACGGCGTGCTCCAGGACCAGCGCGTGAGCGTCTGGTACACCGCGCCGACGGCGATCCGCATGCTGATGAAGGCGGGGCCCGAGCTGCCCCGCAAGTTCGACCTCGCGGCGCTGCGCTTCGTGGCCAGCGTCGGCGAGCCCCTGAATCCCGAAGCGGTGGCGTGGGGGCAGCAGGCGCTCGGCCAACCGATCCACGACAACTGGTGGCAAACTGAGACCGGCGGGATCATGATCGCGAACTACGCGGCGATGGAGATCCGACCGGGCTCGATGGGGCGGCCGCTCCCGGGGGTCGAGGCGGCGATCGGGCGCCGCAGCGAGGACGGCGGCCTGAGCCTGATCACGGAACCCGACGTCGAGGGCGAGCTGGTGCTGCGCCCCGGCTGGCCCTCGCTGTTCCGCGGCTACCTCGACCAGGAGGAGCGCTATCGCAAGTGCTTCCGCGACGGCTGGTACCTGAGCGGAGACCTCGCCCGCCGCGATGGCGACGGGTACTTCTGGTTCGTGGGCCGCGCGGACGACGTGATCAAGACGTCGGGACACCTGATCGGCCCCTTCGAGGTCGAGAGCGTGCTGATGGAGCACCCCGCCGTGGTCGAGGCCGGCGCGATCGGCAAACCCGACCCCGTCGCCGGCGACGTGGTGAAGGCCTTCGTCACGCTGCGGCCCGGCTTCGAGGCGAGCGAGGCGCTGCGGCGCGACATCCTCGCCCACGCGCGCCTGCGGCTCGGCCCGGCGGTGGCGCCGCGCGAGATCGAGTTCCAGGGCCAGCTGCCCCGGACGCGCAGCGGCAAGATCATGCGCCGGCTGCTGCGAGCGCGGGAGCTCGGCCTGCCGGAGGGCGACCTCTCCACCCTGGAGCGCGCCGGGGGCGAGGAGGAGCCGTGAGCGCGAACGCGGCCGAGAGCCCCGCTGGCGACCGGGCCCTCCGCCTGCTGCGCGAGATGCTCCGGATCCGGCGCTTCGAGGAGAAGTGCGCGGAGCTCTACCAGCAGACGAAGATCCGCGGCTTCCTCCACCTGTACATCGGCGAGGAAGCCGTCGCCGCGGGCGTGATGCAGGCGCTCGCGCCCGACGACGCCGTGGTGGCGACCTACCGCGAGCACGGCCACGCCCTGGCGCGGGGGGTGCCCGCGGGCGCGGTGATGGCGGAGATGTACGGCAAGCAGGCCGGCGCCAGCGGCGGGCGCGGCGGCTCGATGCACATCTTCGACGCGAAGCGCCGCTTCTTCGGCGGCAACGCGATCGTCGCGGGAGGCCTGCCGATCGCCGTCGGGCTCGCCCTCGCGGACCGCATGCAGGGGCGCGCGCGGGTCACGGCCTGCTTCTTCGGCGAGGGCGCGATGGCCGAGGGCGAGTTCCACGAGTCGCTGAACCTGGCGGCGCTCTGGCAGCTCCCGGTGCTCTTCTGCTGCGAGAACAACCTCTACGCCATGGGCACGTCGCTGGCGCGCTCGGAGTCGACGACGGACCTCGCGCTGCGGGCCTCGACCTACGGCGTCGCCGCCTGGCCCGTCGACGGCATGGACGCCCTCGCCGTCGAGAGCGCCGCCCGGCGCGCGGCGCTCCACGTGCGGGGCGGCGGCGGCCCCGCATTCCTCGAGCTCCGCACCTACCGCTTCCGGGCCCACTCGATGTTCGATCCCGAGCTCTACCGCGAGAAGAGCGAGGTCGAGGCCTGGAAGCAGCGCGACCCGATCGCGACCCTGGCCGCGCGCCTCGAGGCGGACGGGCTGCTCGAGGCCGCCGCCCTCGCCGGACTCGAGCGCGAGGTGGCCGCCGAGATCGAGGAGGCGGTGCGCTTCGCGGAGTCGGCGCCCTACGAGCCGGTCGAGACCCTGACGCGCTTCGTGTACTCTGAGGGCAGCAGTGCGGCGTCCGCCCGGGGCGCGCGGTGAAGACGACCTACCGCGAGGCGCTGCGCGCCGCGCTGCGCGACGCCTTGGCGCGCGACCCGCGCGTCTTCCTGATGGGCGAGGACGTCGGACGCTACGGCGGCTGCTACGCGGTGAGCCGCGGGCTCCTCGACGAGTTCGGGCCCGAGCGCATCCGCGACACGCCGCTGTCGGAGTCGGCCTTCGTGGGCGCAGGCATCGGCGCCGCGCTCGGCGGCATGCGGCCGATCGTCGAGATCATGACGGTCAACTTCTCGCTGCTCGCCCTCGACCAGCTCGTGAACAACGCGGCGACGCTGCTCCACATGTCCGGCGGCCAGCTCGCCGTACCGCTGGTGGTGCGCATGACGACGGGCGCCGGCCGCCAGCTCGCCGCCCAGCACTCCCACAGCCTGGAGGGATGGTTCGCCCACGTACCGGGCCTGCGCATCGTGGCGCCCGCGACGCTCGAGGACGCGCGGGGGATGCTGTGGACCGCGCTCGAGGATCCCGACCCGGTGCTGATCTTCGAGCACAACGGCCTCTACGCCATGGAGGGCGAGCTGGACGAGGACGCGGGCCCCGTGGACATCGACCGGGCGCAGGTCCGGCGCGCGGGCGGCGACGTCAGCCTCGTGACCTACGGAGGCACCCTGCCGAAAACCCTCGCCGCGGCCGAGCAGCTTGCCGGGCAAGGCGTCGAAGCGGAGGTGCTCGACCTGCGCACGCTGCGCCCGCTGGACGAGGCCGCGATCTTCGCCAGCGTCGCGCGCACGCACCGCGCGGTGGTCGTGGACGAAGGCTGGCGCAGCGGGAGCCTCTCGGCGGAGATCGCCGCGCGCATCCAGGAGCGCGCGTTCTTCGAGCTCGACGCACCGGTGCAGCGCGTGTGCACGGAGGAGGTGCCGATCCCGTATCCGCGCCATCTCGAGGAGGCGGCGCTGCCCCAGGTGGCGGACGTCGTGGAGGCGGCGAGGCGCGCGCTGGGCGCGCGATGAGCGAGTTCCGCATGCCGAGCCTCGGCGCGGACATGGACTACGGCACCGTGATCGAGTGGCGCGTCGCCGAGGGCGACCGCGTCCGGCGCGGCGACGTGGTGCTCCTGGTCGACACGGAGAAGGCCGAGATCGAGGTCGAGATCTGGGAGGACGGCGTCGTCGAGCACATCCAGGTGCCGGCCGGCCAGAAGGTGCCCGTCGGCACGGTACTGGCGACGCTGCGCCCGGAGGCCGCCCAGGCCGGCGCTGCGATGCCGGCGGCCCCCGCGCCTCCCGCCCCGCCGCCCCGCATCGAGAAGGGGCCGGAGCCGGCTCGCGCGGTCCTCCCGGCGCCGGCCCCCGTCTCCGCCCCGCAGGAGCCGGGCCGCCGCGTGCACGCGACGCCCCTCGCCCGCCGCATCGCCGCGGAGCTGGGCGTCGAGCTCGCGAGCGTGGTCGGGACGGGCATCGAGGGCGCGATCCAGGCGGAGGACGTCCGGCGCGCGGCGAGCGCCCGCGGCGCGCCGCCGCGCGAGACGCCTGCGGTCTCCGCCGCTCCCGAGGAGCGGCCGAGCACACCGCAGGCCGAGCGCCGCGCCGCCGTGCGGCGCCGCATCGCCGAGGCGATGGAGCGCTCGAAGCGGGAGATCCCGCACTACTACCTGCAGACGGAGGTCGACGTCGGCCGCGCCCTCGCCTGGCTCGAGGCCGAGAACCTGAAGCGGCCGGTGACCGAACGCCTGCTCCTCGCGCCGCTGCTGCTGAAGGCGGTGGCTCGCGGCGTGACGGCGGCCCCCGAGCTGAACGGCCACTGGGTGGGCGGCGCCTTCCGGCCGGGAGCCGGGGTCCACGTGGGCGTCGTGATCTCCTTGCGCGGCGGCGGCCTGCTGATCCCGACGCTCCGCGACGTCGACCGCAAGGGCGTCGGCGAGCTGATGGGCGAGCTCCGGGACCTCACCCAGCGCGCGCGCCAGGGAAGGCTGCGCGGTGCGGACGTCTCGGAGGCGACGATCAGCGTGACGAACCTCGGCGACACGGGGGTCGAAACCGTGTTCGGCATCATCTACCCGCCCCAGGTGGCGATCGTGGGCTTCGGGCGCGTGACGGAGCGGCCGTGGGCCGAGGACGGGCTGCTGGGCGTGCGCCCCGCGCTGACCGTGACCCTCTCGGCCGACCATCGCGCCAGCGACGGACAGGCGGGCGCGCGCCTGCTGGCGGAGCTGACGCGCGTGCTGCGCGACCCGGAGCGAGCATGACCCGGGAGGAGATCCGCGCGCTCGTGGCCGGGGCGCTGGCGGAGGTCGCGCCCGAGGCGGACCTCGCGCAGCTCCCGCCGGGCGCGGACCTCCGCGAGGAGCTCGAGATCGACTCGATGGACTTCCTGAACTTCGTGATCGGCCTGCACCGCCGCACGGGCGTCGAGGTTCCCGAGGCCGACTACCGGAAGCTCGCGACCCTCGACGCCGCGGTGGCCTACCTGGCGGCGCGGCTCGAGCCGTCACGCTGATCGCGGTGGCTCGGCGCGGCGCGCGACGCCCTCCACCTCGACCCGCCCGCCTCGCAGCTCCGTCCGCGCGCCGAAGCGCTCGGCGAGCCACAGGTTCGTCGTCAGGTGCTCGGTCTCGCGCGGAGCGATCCAGGCGCTCCCGCCGGCGGCGAGCGCGGCGAAGGGAACGAGCTGGTCCGCCGCGTGGCGATCGGCGCTGGCGCCGGCGGCGAGGTCCGCGAGCAGGGCGTCGGCCACGAAGCGCCCGATCGCCTCCGAGCTGCGGCGCGGGGCGCCCGCGCGGTCGGCGCCGAGCAGGCATCCCTCGGAGGTCTCGGTCCAGACGGCGAGGCTCGCCCCCGCGTGCAGCGCCGCGCTGTCCTGGGTGCGCTCGATCGCGCACGCCAGCCCTGCCGCGGCGATGCGCGCTTCGCAGGCCTCCGCCATCCGCTCGCTCACGCGGCGCTCCTCCAGGTGGCTCGAGAAGGCGACGCCGCGTACGGCTCGCGCGACCCCCGGGATCGGGAGCCGGAGCGGCGCGAGCGCGCCCGGGGCGGGCTCTACCCGCAGCTCGATGACTCCCGCGCCGCGGGGCACGTACCCGGCGCGCAGCAGCCGCAGCTCGACGCGCGGCCCCATGCGGGCGACGAGCGGCGCCAGGACGTGCTGCAAGTGATGGGGAGACGGCGCGAAGTCCTGGAACACGCCCCCCGTGATGCGCGCGACGCAGGGCCCGTCGGCGAGGCAGGCGAGCGGCAGCAGCCCGAGCGCCAGCATGGTGGCCGACCCCGCCGTCCCGATGTCCCACGCGTAGTCGCCGCCCCGGATCGCCGGGCCGGGCTCGAACGAGAACTCCGACGCGCCCACGGCGACGCCCTCGACACGCCCCCCGCACATCTCCGCAGCCGCCCGGACGGCCGCGACGTGTTGGGGACGCAGCCCCGGCCGCTCGCGCCGCGCGCGCGCTCGCACCAGATGGACCGGCCGGCCGAGCAGCGCCGCGTAGGCGACCGCGAAGCGGACGATGGTTCCGCTCCCGGAATGCTCGCTGCCGTCGATCTCGATCGGGGACGGCGCCATGGCGTCCGAGGCTAGCCCGCGCACCGCGAAGGGTCGGCGCGACGACGTCGCCGGCGCTCACTCGAAGCACCGGGGTCGCCGGAGGCGATTAGGGGAAGACGAGGGGCATAGGAACCGGGAGGCTCCGCCCCCCGGACCCCCGGAGCGATCGATCGAGGAGGCCGGAGAAACCAGAGGCGTGCGAAACCAGATGTCCCTCGACGACGATCCCCGTCCTACCCAGGCACCTCCCCTGGATCGAGCAGCCCGAGCCGCCGCCAGCCCACCGCGAGCAACCACGTCCGCGGCGCCCGCACCGCAGGCGCATCCACCGCTCGCGATGCCTCCGCGGCTCCCACGCTCCCGCTTCGCCAGCCGGTGAACCAGCGGGCCGACGAGGCCGGATCGAGCCGCACGGGCCCGGGCAGCGCCTTGCTCCCCCGCCGCTTCGCCCAGTGCCGCCGGGCGTTGAGCAACACGTACCGCAGCGCGTTCCGCACCTGCGTGGGCGTGCGCAGCACCACCAGGTGGTAGCGCTCGCGCACCACGGGCCCGCTTCGCCGCAGGGCCCGGTTCACCGCCCGCGCGAAGCGCGCCCCGAGCGACCTCATACCTCTCCCGAGCGACTCCGGCCCCTCCGTCTCGACGATCGCATGCAGGTGGTCTCCCTGGACCGAGTACTCCACCAGCCGGAACTCCCCGCGCTCGGCGCCGCGCCGGAAGCTTCCTTCGATCTCGCGCACGACGTCGCGCGTCCGCAGCGAGCTCACGCAGATGCCTGGCTCGCCGGGTCGCGGCTTCGTCGCGATGCGTCGTGCCCGACACGAGATGCGCGTGCGCGGGTGTGCGATTCGCAATGACGCGATGAGCGTTGCCCACGCCCCGCGTCCACCACGCTGCCATCTCACGACGACGGCTCACCGGGTCTCTCGTTCGCCACGATGCCGCGCTGCGACCCCGTACCCTGATCGCCGCACCGGTTGCGGTCGTCGCAGACCCTCTGCGCCCCGGCAAGGAGGTGGGTCCTCGAGATGCGCGGCGAAACTCGGGAAAAGCGGCTCCGGCCGGTAGTCGCGGCGGGCGGGCGGATCTGGAGCGCATCCTCGACCCGGCGGAGGCTCCCCGCGGTCGGTGCCGAGGCGTGATGCCCCCACCCCCGCTCGGAGGTCCGGGAGCAGGCGGAACAGCTCGGCGACCCACGCTTCAGCATGGGCGCCCCACACCTCCCGCGCTGCGTTTCGGCGGCCCGCAACAGCGCTGGAGCTCGTTCCGGGCGGCGTCCGAGCGCCTATGTCGGACCGCCAATGGACGCCCGCCAGCCGCCGGCGTAGAGCCGTCCCCAACACGGCGCGGTCCCGGCGCCGCCGCGAGGTGCGGCGGGGTCGACCCGGGCCGGTCATGGGAGGCTCGACATGCATCTCGCACAGCGATCGAACCGGCTCGCCCTCGCGGCAGCCGCCACTCTGGGCCTGCTGGTCGCGGGGGCGCCCGCGGGCGCCGCCGGACGCGGCACCCGCTTCTGCAGCGCCACCGCCAACGCCCAGCTAGTCGCCTGCCGGAGCGAGGTGAAGGACGACTACTCCGTCGCCAAGGCCCTCTGCACCAACCTCGCGGACGACGCCGCACGAACGCAGTGCTTCGAAGCGGCCCGGACCGAGCGAGGCGAGGGAGGTGAGGACTGCCGGGACCAGCACGACGCCCGCCGGGAGCTCTGCGCCGAGCTCGGGGAGGATCGCTACGACCCGGACTTCGACCCCTCCGGCTTCGACACGGACTTCGCGAGCCCGACCGCCCCGAACCCCTGGTTCCCCCTGGGAATCGGGAGCCACTGGGAGTACGCCGGCCCCGGCGAGACCATCGTCATCGAGGTGCGCGACGAAACGAAGTCGATCGAAGGCGTGACCTGCCTGGTGGTGAACGACCGCGTCGAGCAGGCCGGCCAGGCGGTCGAGGACACCGACGACTGGTTCGCCCTGCGCAAGGACGGCAGCGTGTTCTACTGCGGCGAGATCTCGAGGAACTTCGAGGTCTTCCCGGGCGACGACCCGCTCGTCGCCGAGCTCGTCGACACCGAGGGCTCCTGGAAGGCGGGCCGCGACGGCGCGAAGCCGGGGATGCTCTTCCCCGGCAGCCCGGCGGTCGGCCAGGTCTACCGGCAGGAGTGGGCGCCGGGCGACGCCGAGGACGCCGCCCGCGTCCTCTCCACCGGCTACGCCTTCGGGGGCGATCCGGCTCTCGACGAACTCGTCCCCCAGGCGCTCGCCGAGCTGCTCTGCGCCGCCGGCGACTGCGTGGTGACGGCCGAGTTCTCGCCCCTGGATCCGGATGCCTTCGAGCGGAAGTACTATGCGGCGGGGATCGGGCTCTTCCTCGAGGTGAGCCCGCAGGAACAGGAGATCGTGCAGCTCGTGGACTGCGACTTCGATCCGCGCTGCGCGACCCTGCCGGCGCCGTGAGCGGGAGCCGAGCCCTGCACCCGCGGCTCGAGGGCGGCCGATGAGCGAGTGGATCGACCGGCGCACGCGACTCTGGGCCGCCGCCGCCGTGCTCGCGGGGGTCGCGCTGCTGCTCGGCCTCGAGCTCTTCGAGGAGCCGGACTCGACTGCGCTCGACCTGCTGCTCGAGCTGGTCGACATCCTGCCGGTGGTGCTGACCAGCGTCGGCGTCGCGCTGCTGTTCCGGGTGACGCAGCGACAGGGCGAGGAGCACGTGAAGGTGCTGCGCGACCTCGAGCTCGCGCGGGTGCAGGGCCAGCGCTGGCGCAGCGAGGCGCGCACCTACCTGAACGGCCTCGGCGAGGCCATCGAGGCGCAGTTCTCGCGCTGGAGCCTCACCGACGCGGAGCGCGAGGTCGCGCTGCTGCTGCTGAAGGGCCTCAGCCACCGCGAGATCGCGGCGGTGCGCGCCGTCAGCGAGCGCACGGTGCGCGAGCAGGCGCGCTCGCTGTACTCGAAGGCCGGCCTCACCGGCCGGGCCGCGCTCTCGGCCTTCTTCCTGGAGGATCTGCTGGCTCCGATCGAAGGGCTGGACTAGGTCGCGCGCGTGCTCCGGCGCCGCGCGGCTCTGCTGCTCTGTGTCTGCTCCGGGGCCCTGGCGGCCGCCTGGCCCGCTCCGCGGCGCGTCTGGGCGGCGGAGGAGCCGGTAGCCGCCGACGAGGATCGCGAGCGCGACGAGAGCGCGGCCGAGGAGGCCGAAGGCGAGGACGACGACGAGGAGGACGATCTCCGCCAGCACCTGACGGAGCGCGAGGACCAGCGCCGCCCCGTGAAGCCGTGGAGCACGCGCATCGGCGGTAGGCCGCTCACGATCAGCGGGGAGTACGAGCTCGAGCTCGGCTACGTGAGCAAGCATTTCATGGACGAGCCGGGCGAGCCGCCCGAGCGGCTGCTGCTCGAGCACGGCCTCGAGATCGAGGCGTTCTACAGCTTCGGCGAGCCGCTCTCGATCTTCGTGCAGGTCCGCCTCAAGATGGAGGACGACCTGCTACACGGGCGCTTCGAGGAGATCTCCACCAGCTACGCCGAGCGGGGCGAGATGTGGCTCGACAGCGAGAATCTCTTCGGCTCCGGCGTGAGCCTCGACGTCGGCCGCCTCGACTTCGAGGACGAGCGGCGCTGGTGGTGGGACCAGGAGCTCGACGCCGTACGCCTCTCCTACGAGGGCGAGCACCTCGAGGTCGGCGTCGCGCTCGCGCGCGAGCTGACTCCCGAGCGCACCGACGAGAGCGGCATCGACCCCGAGCACGAGGACGTGCTGCGCGTGCTCGGCGAGGCCTCCTGGGATTGGCGGCCCAGCCACACCCTCGAGCTGTTCCTCCTCTACCAGGACGACCGCAGCTCGGGCGAAGCGCCGGGCGCGGTCGTCCACGAGGACGACGAGGACGAGAGCGACGCCCGCCTCACCTGGCTGGGGGCGCGCGCGATCGGCGTGCACCCGCTGCGCGTGGGCGGGCTGCTCGGCTACTGGCTCGACGCCGCGGTCGTGAGCGGCGAAGAGGAGCGCCTCGAGCTCGAGGAGCTGACGTCGCGGCGCAGTGTCGTGGAGGGCAGCCGCCGCCGGGACGTCCGCGGCTGGGCGTTCGACGCCGGCGCCGCCTGGATCCTGCCCTTTCCGTTCGAGCCGCGGCTCTTCGCTGGCTACGCGATGGGCTCGGGCGACCCGGACCCGGAGTCGGGGCGCGACCGCTCGTTCCGGCAGACCGGCATCGAGGCCAACGAGGCCGGCTTCGGAGGTGTCGAGCGCTTCCCCCACTACGGCGTGCTGCTCGACCCCGAGCTCTCGAACCTCCAGGTCGCGACGCTCGGCGTGGGCGTCACCCTGCTGCGCTCGAGCTCCCTCGACCTCGTCTACCATCACTACCGCCTGGTGGAGCGCGCCGACGCGCTCCCGGACGCGCGCTTCGAGGCGGAGCTCGACGGCCGCCATCGAGACCTGGGCCAGGAGCTCGACCTGGTGCTCGCCCTCGAGGAGTGGGAGCGCCTCGAGTTCGAGCTGATCGGCTCCGCCTTCCGGCCCGGTCGCGCCTTCGTCGACCCGCGAGGCGGCTGGATCTTCGGCGGCTTCTTCGCGGTGCGCGTGGCCTTCTGAGTCCGGCGCTAGCATCCCGACCGTGCTTCCTGCCGGGTACCTGTACAAGCGCGTCGTCGCGGCGCCGGAGTGGCTGGCCGCTGCTCCCGGCACCGACGTGTACTCCCTGAGCGGCTGCGTATCGGAAGACTTCGCGGACTACATCCCGTACTGGCGCCACAATGGCTACTGGCTCTTCGATGCGCCCGACATCATCGAGACGCTCGCCGCGGAGAAGGCGATCGACCTGTCCGGGCTCACGCTCTTCTACTACGAGGTCTTCGAGCAGCAGTTCGACGAGGAGACCCGCGTCTGGACTCCGTTCGAAGCCGAGACCTCGTTCCCGACCGCGGTGCAGCCGCCCTCCGGCGCGCGACTCGAGGGCTACGACGTCGTCACGTTCTACGCGGGATCGAGCCCCGAGTGCTCCCCGCTCTCCTGCAACGGGCTGGCGGCCGAAGCCTGCGCCAACCGCCATTGCCTGCTCGACTCACTCGAGCGCGCGAAGTCGGCGCTGGAGGAGGGCGTCTTCGACGGCTCGGAGCCCGGTCCCTTCCGGATCTTCGCCGTCCACACCCTGCCGGACCGGAGCCCGACGAAAACGCATCCCCAAGGAGGGACAACCGCGTGACCCGGCTCCCCGATCATCTGCCGATCCTCGACCGCGCCCCGGGCCCGCGCGTCGGGCCGGTCTACGTGGAGCGCGAGATCACGGAGCCGGTCGACCTCTGCGACGCCCGCGGACGGCTGAATCCCGACGCCGTCGGCTTCTCGCGCCAGCCGCTGGTGCGCGCCAACCTGTCGGGGCACTGGCCGCGCAAGAAGCGCTGGAACTTCTGGAACTGGATCGGGCCGGACTTCGTGTTCTCGGTGACGCTCGCGGACATCGACCTCGCGTCGTTCTGCTCCTTCACGCTCACCGATTTCACGGACGGCGCGCACTGGACGGGCGCCTCGTTCGGGCGCTCCGGCCGCTTCGCGCTGCCCGAGACCGTCGAGGCGAGCGTGGGCTTCGAAGGCGGCGGCCTCTCCTACGCCAACCGCATCGACGGTCCCGACCTCGCCGTGCGCTTCCGCGGGAAGGCCGCCGGCGGCACCGAGGTCGCGGCGGAGTTCGCGGTGCGCCGGCCCGCCGGCCACGAGAGCCTCAACGTGGTGGTGCCCTGGACCCCGACGCGCTTCCAGTGCAACTCGAAGCACTCGGCGCTGCCCTGCGAGGGCGAGGTCCGCGCCGGCGAACGCCGCTACCGCTTCGACCCGCGCACCGGCTTCGCGGTGCAGGACTGGGGCCGCGGCATCTGGCCCTACCGCTCGCACTGGAACTGGGGCGTCGCCACGGGGTACGCCGGTGACGTGCTGCTCGGCGTCAACTTCGGCGCGAAGTGGACCACGGGCACGGGCTCCAACGAGAACGGCATCCTCTGGAACGGGCGGCTGCACAAGATCATGGAGGACCTGCGCTGGGAGTACGACGCGGCCGAGTGGCGCAAGCCCTGGCGCGTCGTCGCCCCGCACTCGGGCGCCGTCGACCTGGTGCTGGAGCCGGTCGCCGCGCACACGCCTCGACTGAACCTGGGCGTGCTGGCGACCGGCGGCGTCTGCGCCTTCGGGCGCTGGAGCGGCCGCGTGCGCGCCGAAGGGCGCGAGCTCGCGGTCGACGGCCTGATCGGCTGGGCGGAGGAGTTCGCGCACCGCTGGTGAGAGCGCGGGCCCTCCCCCGCTCTCAGGCGTGCGCCGCGACGAACTCCGCGAGCCGCACCGGCTGGCGCCGCGCGCCCCAGTCGCCGGGCGCCGGCTCGAAGACGCCCGGGCAACGTGTGCCGCACGCCCGGCAGCAGCCCTGCGCGTCGAGGTTCCACTCGCCGAGCTGGTACCAGTCTCGCTCGATGAGGAGCCCGCCGCAGCCGGCGCACCAGGTGCTCTGGCCGTCTCGGTCGTGGACGTTCCCCGTGTAGACGTGGTGGATGCCCGCCGCGCGGGCAGTCTCCCGCGCGCGCCGCAGCGTCTCGGGCGGCGTGGCCGGGATGTCGCGCATGCGGAAGTCCGGGTGGAACGCGGTGAAGTGGAGCGGCACGTCCGGACCCAGGTTCTCGACCACCCAGCGCGAGAGCGCGCGCAGCTCCTCCGGCGAGTCGTTCTCGCCCGGGATCAGCAGCGTCGTGATCTCCAGCCAGACGCTCGTCTCGTGCTTCAGGTAGACCAGGGTATCCAGAACCGGCCGCAGCTTCGCGGAGCAGAGCTTGTGGTAGAACGACTCGCTGAAGCCTTTGAGGTCGACGTTCGCGGCGTCCATCCACGCGAAGAAGTCGCGCCGCGCGGCCGCCTCGACGTAGCCCGCCGTCACCGCCACGCTCTTCACGCCGCGCTCCCGGCAGGCCCGCGCGGTGTCGACGGCGTACTCGAGGAAGATCACCGGGTCGTTGTAGGTGTAGGCCACGCTCCGGCAGCCGAGCGCCTGGGCCGCCTGCGCGATGCGCTCGGGCGGCGCCTCGTCGAGCAGCGTGTCCAGCTCGCGCGACTTGCTGATGTCCCAGTTCTGGCAGAAGCGGCAGGTGAGGTTGCAGCCCGCCGTACCGAAGGAGAGCACCGGCGTTCCGGGCAGGAAGTGGTTCAGCGGCTTCTTCTCGATCGGGTCGACGCAGTAGCCGCTCGAGCGGCCCCAGGTGGTCAGCACCACCTCGCCGCCCTGGCAGGCGCGCACGAAGCAGAGCCCGCGCTGGCCCTCGCGCAGCTCGCAGGCCCGCGGGCACACGTCGCAGCGGATCCTGCCGTCCTCGAGCCGGGTCCAGTAGCGCGTCGGCACCGTCGAACTCACGGGCAGAAAGCTCGGCCCCGCGGGTGAGACGTCAAGCCGCGCTTGCCAGGAAGCACAGGCGTCACATGATTGTGAAAATGGCTGCCAGACGCTCCCGCCCGCCCGCCGTCGCCGGGCTCTTCTACCCGGCCGACGCCGCCGAGCTCGCCGACACGGTCCGCGCCTGCCTGCGAGCCGCGCGGCCCGCGCAGGGCCCCGCCCCCCGGGCGCTGATCGCCCCCCACGCCGGCTACGTCTACTCGGGGCCAGTCGCAGGCACCGCCTACGCGCGCCTGGCGACGCTGCGCGGTCAGGTCCGGCGCGTCGTCCTGATTGGCCCCTCCCATCACGTCGCCCTCCGGGGCCTCGCCGTCCCGAGCGCCGCCGCCTTCGCGACACCGCTCGGCGACGTGCCCGTCGACCGCGCGGCGGTCGAGCGCCTGCTGGCGCTCCCCCAGGTGACGGAGCGCGACGACGCCCACGCCCGCGAGCACAGCCTCGAGGTGCAGCTCCCCTTCCTGCAGGAGGTGCTCGGGCCCTTCGCCCTGGTTCCCCTCGCCGCGGGCGACGCCAGCTCCGAGGAGGTGGCGGAGGCGCTCGAGCTGCTCTTCGACGAGCCCGGGACCCTGGTGGTGGTGAGCTCCGACCTCTCGCACTACCACGACTACGCGACCGCGCGTCGCCTCGACGAGGCGACCTCGCGCGCGATCGAAGCGCTGCAGCCGGACGCGCTCGACTGGGAGAGCGCCTGCGGGCGCGTCGGCGTGGGCGGCCTGTTGGTGCTCGCCCGCCGCCGCGGCCTCAGCGCGCGGACGCTCGACCTGCGCAGCTCGGGCGATACCGCCGGCCCGCGGGATCGCGTGGTGGGCTACGGAGCCTATGAGTTCGTCTGACCCGGCTGCGGAGCAGAACGCGTCCCCTCCGAGGCTCCTCCTCGACGTCGCTCGCGGGTCGATCCGCTCGGGCCTCGAGCGCGGGCGGCCGCTTCACACCGACCCGGCCGCCTACCCGGAGCCGCTGCGTGCGCTGCGCGCCAGCTTCGTGACCCTCGAGCTCGAGGGCGAGCTGCGCGGCTGCATGGGCGGCCTCGAGGCGGTGCGGCCCCTGGTCCGCGACGTCGCCGAGCACGCTTTCGCGGCCGCGTTCCGCGACCCGCGTTTCCCGCCGCTGGGCGGCGCCGAGCTCGGGTTCGTCGAGGTGAAGCTCTCGATCCTCTCGCCTCTCGAGCCCATGTCCTATGCGTCGGAGCAAGACCTTTTGTCGCAGCTCCGCCCGGGCGTCGACGGCGTGCTGCTCGAAGCCGGAAGGCAGCGCGGCACGTTCCTGCCCGCGGTCTGGGAGCAGCTTCCGGACCCGCAAGATTTCCTGCGACACCTGAAGCGCAAGGCGGGGCTCGCCCCGGACTTCTGGTCCGGCGTCGTCGCCGTCCACCGCTACACCGTCGAGTCGATCGGCGACGCTCCGTCGCCCTAGCGAGTCGCGCGACGATCCGTTGACCGTGTCTGCGGCGGGTGCTTTACTCGCGGCTGTCCCGGGAGGCGGCGGTGCGCCTGACTCCCCCCGCACGACGGTCGCCCTGGGACGCCGGCCGAACGCCGCCGTCCCGCGCTCCTCCCCGAACCACGCGCGGATCGACTTCGGCGACCTCGTGGCGACGCAGTCTCGCGGGTGGCGTGCCGCTCGCGAAGAGGTGAAGCATGGCATTGCTCAGCGTGTTGAGCGAGTCGATCCTTCCGGAGCGACTCGATGCGTTCGAAGAAGGCGTGCGGACGCTGGCGAAGCGGGCAGTGGAGAAGAAGGAAGGCTGGATCTGGAACGCCCACCAGACCGCCTTCGGCGAGCTGGGAACCTTCTACTTCGTGTCCCAGGCGGAGAGCTGGAGCGAGCTCGCCGGCCGAGGCACCACGGAGGCGATGGTGCAGCGGGTGCTCGGAGAGAAGGACGGCACGCGGCTCCTCGCGGACGTGCGCGGCTGCCTTCGAGAGGCGCAGCAGACGATCTCGCTCGACAGACCGGATCTCAGCTATCCGCCGGACGTCGCCGGGCAGGTCTCCCCCTTCCACGTGGTGACGCTGGCGCGAGTCCGCGCGGGGGGACAAGAGACCTTCGAGGAGTTCCTGCGCAAGATCGCCGAGGCGATCCCCAAGGTGGACGACCCGGGACGCACGCTGGTGCTGCAGACTCTCGTCGGCGACCTGCGCGAGTACCGGATCGTGCGGCCGCTCGGCGACCTGCGCGAGCTCGACGCGCAGGCGGCGCCCCAGGACCTGCTGCTCAAGGCCTTCGGGCCGGCCGAGGGCGGTCTCCTGTTCCGCACCGGGCTCGAGTCCATCGAGCACATCGAGCGCAGGATCCTGGTGCATCGGGAGGATCTCTCCAACCCGCGGCAATGAACGGCGACGGCCGCACGGGAGCGGCCCGACAGACGGCGCGAACGCGCCGCCCGTCGGGCCGCGTTCGCTCAAGCTCGCGCCCGGTTCCTCCGCAACGACGCCGTGGGGGTGGGCTTGCCCGGCGAGAGCGACGGCAGCGAGGCGACGATCGCGACGGGGACCGGGGCGGCGCCCGGGTCGGAGCCCGGGTTCGGCAGCGAGCTGCGCGGCCGCCACCACTTCCGGCTGATGAAGCCCCTGGGCCGCGGCGCCTTCGGCTCGGTGTTCCTGGCGCGCTGCCTGGACGCCGACCGGATGCGCGGAAGCGGCCTTCCCGAGGCGGTCGCGATCAAGATCCTCGGGCGCTCGAAGGGCGACGCGGGCGACCTCGTGCGCCGCGAGCTGTCGGCGCTGCTCGCCCTCTCCCACGACCGCATCCCGCGCGTCTACGACTGGCAGATCGAGGGCGACCCGGCCTTCGTGGCGATGCAGTACTTCCCGGACGGAAGCCTGCGCGACTACATGAAGCTGGCCGGACCCGCGGACGAAGACGCCGTCTGGCGCCTGCTGGGCGACCTGCTCTCGGCCCTCGACGTGGCGCATCGCGCGTCCCTGCTCCACCTCGACATCAAGCCCGCCAACGTGCTGCTCGACGGCAGCGGCGGCTTCGTGCTGACGGACTTCGGCGTCTCCCAGGCGTCGCGCATCGGGCGCGGGGTGCAGTCGTTCAGCGTCGGGACGCGCGGCTACCAGGCGCCCGAGCAGCGCTCCGCCCAGGTCGACGAGTACGACCTGCGCACCGACCTGTGGGGCGTCGGCGCGACGGCCTGGGCGTTCGCCGCGGGCGTCAACCTGGCGGAGCGCGAGGGACTGGTGCGCAGCGACCTCCGCGAAGCGATCTACGGGCTGCCGGGCCTCTCGGAACGGCGCCTCGGCTGCTCGCCGGACCTCGAGGACGTGATCATGGGCCTGCTCCACCTCGATCCCGCCCGGCGGCCGGGCAGCGCGGCGGAAGTGCTGGCGCGCGTCGGCTCGGCGGTTTCGGGCGGCTCCTTCGACGCCGCGACCTTCGCGGCCACCCGCCGCATCAAGGCCGGCGAGGAGGAGATGCAGGCCGTCATCGCCGGCCTCGTCGACCCGCTGCTCGTCGACCTGTGCCGGCGCCCGTCGCTGTGCGGACACTTCGTGAAGTTCGACCCCGCCGAGCTGATGTGCGCGGAGGGCGAGCACTCGTACTACGCCTTCCTGCTGCTCAAGGGCTCGGTGGTCGTCTCCCAGAGCGGCCGCGAGCTCACGCGCGTTTCGCGGGAAGGCAGCTTCCTCGGCGAGATCGCGGCCCTGACCGGCACGCCGCGCACCGCGAGCATGCACGCCGTGGGCGAGGTGTTCGCCCTGGTGCTGAACGCGGCGGAGCTGGAGCGCCTCGTCACCGCGAACTCGGCGATCGGCCTGCGCGTGATCCGCACCCTGGCCCATCGGCTGGCGCGGCTCCCTGCCGACGGCCTCGAGAAGCGCCGCCCCTAGCGGGCCGGCTCGCCGCGGGGCTTCGCGCGCGCTCCACCCTGCCGAGCTCCGATCCGGTAGAGGTGGTACCACCCGACCGAGAAGAGCCGATCGAGGCCGTAGCGTCGCGCGAAGCGCTCGGGCTGCCCGGTCTGGGCGAGGACGTGGCTCACCTCGGGAAACCAGCGTTGCCAGTTCCGCGGGGCGGTGGTGAGCCGGAAGTGGTCCACGCTCACGAGCTCGAAGCGGACTTCCGGCCCGGCCTGGGGCTCCACTACGACATGCGCGTAGCGGTCGTAGACCTCTGCGTTCCGTCCCTCGGGGTCCACGCGCTGCCAGGCCTCGAGCGGCGGCGTCGGGAGCACGCCGTTCACGCAACGGACGCCGAGTACGCGGAAGAGGTTTGCGATGAGAGGCGCCGAGTAGGCGACCCAGACCGTCCCGCCGCCCGCTTCCTGATCGATGCGCAGGATCTCCCGGGCAAGGGCGTTGTCGCGCAGATACGCCGAGCCACCGCGGCAGACGGGGTTGAACCAGAGCGTCGACAGGCTGCAGAGCCCCGCGAGGAGCGCCAACGCGGCTCGCCGCCGAACCCCCGCCACGAAGAGGAAGGCCAGAGCGCCGTTCAACGCGCTGGCGGCGATCAGGTGGCTCCAGGACACCTCCGGCAGGGCGCGCCGGAGGGGGATCCCGCAGGCCAGGAGCAGGCCGGCAAAGCCGGCAGCGACGACGGCGGCTCCCGCCATCGGGAGGGGGTGGCCGCGCGAGAGGTAACGAACGAGCAGCACGATGTCCGCCACCCCGAGAGCCACGTTCGCGCGGGCCGCCGGGCTGTGCGAGAGCTGGAACGCGCGCGCCAGGGGCTCGGGAATCCCCATCGCGGAGTAGATCCAAAGCGCGGCGCAAAATCCGAGCAGTAAGCCGGAGAGGAGATCGGGGCCCTCGCGGCGCCAGATCGCGTTCACGGCAAAGGCGCCGGCGACGACCGGCGAGAAGAGCCAGTAGGAGGCGGTCTCGCAAATGTTGCGCAGCGCCCCGAAGTCCTGCACGCGCCAAGCGAAGGCGAAGTTGCCGGAGAGGAGCAGCCACGACGGCCGATCCCCGCCCGTCGCGACCCGGCCCCCCGGATAGACCGTCTGGCTCATACGCTGGATTGCGTCGCCCGCGTCGAGCCAGAAAGTGAGTCCGGCGAGCCCGACCACGACGGCGGCGAGGAGAAGGGCCAGCGCGCGAGCGCCTGCCTCCCGGCGCAGATCGATCTCGCGGAGCCGCTCCAGCCAGAGGCCCGCGAGAACGACCGCACCCAGGTAGACCAGCGGCACCTGAAAGGGCCAGTAGAGGGCGAGCACGAAGCTCGCCGCCGACCACCCGAGCCAGAGGCCGCTCGCCAGGATGGCAGCGCGCGAACGCGCCAGGAGCAGGCTCAGGGACGCCAGGATGGTGAAGCCCGCCGTGCTGGCGGTAGGGGCCGGAATCAGCGACCAGAACTGCACGAAGGGTGAGGCCACCAGCAGCACGCTCCCCGCCAGGGCCAGCTCGCGCCTCCCGCCGCTCACGACGAGCAGCACCCCGAACCAAGCCGCGAAGAGGCCGAGCGTGAGGTACCACCATTGCCAGGCGAGGCCCACGTCGTCGCCCAGGAACCAGCCCCAGACCTCGGGGCGGAAAAGCGTCGCAGGACGCGCCACCGGAAGTGCGACCGGGAGAAGCATGTTCTGGCCGAAGCCGACGTTCCGGTTGACTAGCGGAAAGGCAGGATCGTGGACGGACTGGGCCAGCGCGAGAGGCAGGATGGCGGCATAGTGGTCGGCGCGAACTCCCTGCGAGTGGCCGAGGAGGATCTCCGGCGCGTCGGGGCTGCCCAGAGCGGCGTGCCACGCGGGAAGCGAGTACCCGTGGATGCGCAGCCCGACCAGGAGCAGGAACGCGACCACGACACCGATCAGGACGGGGCGAGCGCGATCGATGACCACGATGAGTCACGCTACGAAACGCCCCCTTCGCGTGCAAGCCACGTCATGGACCCGGCGGGGCGGGTTCGATCACGCGGTATATGACCACCGGAGGGGCGCTGCCGTAGCTGAAGCGCGCCGCGTCGCGCGGGTAGAGGTGCCCCAGCACCGGAAAGCGGTGATAGTGGAGCTCCGGCCGATTCTCCCAGATCGTCTCGCGCAGGCTCGCGACGCGCTCGAGGCGCCGGCCGCCGCTCTCGATCGCGCGGCGCACCTCGGCGAAGCGATAGCCCTGGTACCCCTCCCAGGCGGAACGCCAGATCACGAAGCGCGCGTTCGAGGCGTCGAACACGTAGTGGGGCAGGCCGGCGGCGCGCGCCCTGTCGCGAATCTCATAGCCGGGGAGGATCTTCAGGGCCTGGGGCAAGTTGGTATGGAAGGCGAGGGGCTCCCACTCGTAGTTGGTGACGATCAGGTCGTCGGGGGCGGCATGGTGTGCGAGGTAGTCGACGATGCCCGACACGCTTCCCGGGTCGCTGGCCCGGAGCTCCAGCAGGTAGCCGACCCATTCGCGCCGCAGGAACAGCCCCAGCGTTCCCTGCGGCCGATGGAACACCAAGCGCGTCGCGCCCGAGGCCGGCGTCCCGGCCGACAGCGCGTAGACGAGGGATGCGCCCGGCAGGTGCGTCGCCACGAACAGCGCGATCAGGAGCGCGAGGCGCAGCCGGCTCGCGCCGGCGGCGCGCACGACCAGGACCGCGGTGACGGCTGCGATCAGCGGGAACATGCCCACCCCGTAGCGGAGACCCAGGACGAACAGCTCGCCCACCGAGAGGGCGGCCGCGAGCAGTCCAGCGAACGCCCCCAACCCGAGCAGCGCGAGCCCGAGGAGGTCGCGATCGCCGCGGGCGCTCAGCCTTCCGGCCTTCGCCAACGCCGCGGCCAGCACGAGCCAGCCGAGGAGCGGCAGGCACTCGGCGCTCTCGAGGCCGACCTGGGCGAGGCGCAGGGGCAGGTCCGCTGCGCGCTCCAGGAAGGTCGAGTTCTCCCGCATGCCGCTCGTGCCGAGGGCGAACCAGGGCAAGGTCAGCAGCAGGACGACGCCGAGCCAGGCGAAGCAGGGCCGGCGGGCGGCTCGGAAGCCCGGCAGCAGCAGCGCGGCCGCTGCGCTGGTCGCCAGCGCCGCCACGGCGGGGAGCGGGTGGGAGTAGAAGAGCAGCACCGCCCCGAGCGCGAAGCCCGGCGCGCGCGGCCTTTCGCGCAATCGCACGAAGCCGAGCAGCGCCACCACGGTGAACAGCGCATTGGGCGCGTAGTGGCGGCACTGGCGCGCGAAGAGCAGGAAGGGGACCGAGCCGAGCAGCAGCAGCGCCGCCGTCAGCGCCGTGCGCCGATCGCGGGTCAGCGCCTCCACCAGCAGGTAGAGCAGCGCCACGCAGGCGATGCCGCAGAGCGCGAAGGGCAACCGGGCCGCAAATGCCGATTCGCCCAGCACGGCGAACGAGGCGGCCGTCGCGTAGAAGGGGAGCCAGGGCGTCCCCACCATCACCAGGTCGTCGTTCAGACGCAGGCCCCGGTCGCTCTCCGTGAAGGTGCGGCCGTCCCAGGCGTAGGGCAGCCCGCGCGCCAGGATGGTGCGGGCGAAGACGGCTGTGTCCCCCTCGTCCGCCCACAGACGAGCCCCCCCCAGGCCGGGAAGCACCAGCGCGGAAGCCAACACGCAGAGCAGCGCCAGATCCCGCCGTCGGCGCTCGCGATTCGGCTGGTTCACGCGCGCGGCAGCTTAGCGGAGCCCCGGCCCTCGGCCGGGTCCGAAAGCCTCTTCCCGCGAATTCGATTGACCCGGATCCTGCGAACGTGTACCAATCCAGCCCGCCCCTGCATGAGCTCCAACCCCACCCGCCCCAGCATCAGCGCCTTCTTCCCCGCGTACAACGACTGGGGCACGATCGCCAGTCAGGTGCTGCTCGTGTCCCGCACGCTCCGCGAGCTGTGCGACGACTGGGAAGTGATCGTCGTGAACGACGGCAGCCGGGACCACACCAGCGACGTCCTGAAGGAGTTGGCGGCGCTCGTTCCCAAGCTGCGCGTGGTCCACCATCCCCAGAACCGCGGCTACGGCGGCGCGCTCCGCTCGGGCTTCGAGGCCGCGACCAAGGACTGGATCTTCTACACGGACGGCGACGCCCAGTACGACGTCACCGAGCTGCGGCTGCTCTGGGATGCGCGCAACGGCGCGGACATGGTCAACGGCTACAAGATCTCCCGCTCGGATCCGCCGCACCGCATCGTGGTCGGGAAGCTGTACCACTGGATGGTGCGCCTCGCCTTCGGGCTCGAGAGCCGCGACGTGGATTGCGATTTCCGCCTACTGCGCCGCGAGGTGTTCGACCGCATCGCGCTGACGCGCGACAGCGGCCTGATCTGCGTCGAGCTGGTCACCAAGGTGGAGAAATCGGGATTCCGCGTGAGCTACGTCCCGGTCCGTCACTATCACCGCCTGCACGGTCGCTCGCAGTTCTTCAACTTGAGGCGCGTCGGGCAGGTGGCCCTCGGCCTCGGACGGCTCTGGTGGGAGCTGATCGTGGAGCGGCGGATCCAGAAGTGAGCGGCGCGCTCGGCGCCCGCCTGGCCGGCAGGCGCGCGCTCGTGACCGGGGGACTCGGCTTCATCGGAAGCCGCACCGTGCGCCGCCTGCTGGAGCTCGGGGTCGAGGTGGCGGCGATCGATTCCCTGGCGCCGGGCTGCGGCGGGAACCCGTTCAACCTCGAGGGCGTGCGCGAGCGGGTGGACCTGCGCATCGCCGACCTGCGCGACCCCGTGGCCGCCGACGCGGCCGTCGACGGGTGCGACTTCGTGTTCAACCTGGCGGGCCAGGTGAGCCACGTCGACAGCATGAGCGACCCGATGGGCGACCTCGAAAACAACGTGCGCGCGCATCTGTCGCTGCTCGAGGCGTGCCGGCGCAAGTGCCCTACGACGGTGGTAGTGCTCGCGAGCACCCGGCAGATCTACGGGCGCCCCCGCTACGTGCCGGTCGACGAGGCGCACCCCTGCGAGCCGACCGACGTGAACGGCATCCACAAGCTCGCCGCCGAGCAGTATCACCGGCTGTACCTGCGAGCCTGGGGGCTGCGCAGCACCGTTCTGCGGCTCACCAACACCTACGGGCCCGGCCAGCTCGTGCGCCACGCGCGCCAGGGCTTCATCGGCTGGTTCCTGCGCCGCGCCGTCGAAGGCGAGTGCATCGACCTGATGGGCGACGGCGAGCAGCTCCGCGACCTGAACCACGTGGACGACGTGGTCGACGCGCTGCTGCGCGCCGCGACCTCGCCCGTCGCCGTAGGGCGGGTGTACAACCTGGGCGCCTCGCCGCCGGTGTCGCTGCGCGCGATCGCGGAGCTGCTGGCGGAGATCACCGGACGTTCGAGCTACCGCCTGGTGGCCTTCCCGCCCGATCGCGAGCGCATCGACGTCGGCAGCGTCCATCTCGACTACGGCGCGATCCGGCGCGACCTCGGCTGGGAGCCCCGGGTGTCCCTGCGCGACGGCCTCGCCGAAACCGTGCGCTACTACGAGCGCAACCTCACCCACTACCTCTAGCGCCGGGGGAGGACAGCGTTGGCGCGAAGCCTCGTCGACCGGATGGCGGAACAGCCGCTGCTGTTCCACTACCTGCGGAAGCTCCCGGAACTCAACTACCGGGCGACGAAGGCGCGCATCCGGCGCATCCTCGCGCAGCGCGCTCCGCGCCGGGTGCTCGACCTCGGCTGCGGCACTGGCGAGTTCGCGGACCTGTTCGCGCCGGAGGGCTACCTCGGCCTCGACGTGCACCCCGGCTACGTCGCCCTCGCCCGCCGGCTGCGCCCCGGGCACCGCTTCGAATGCCACGACGGAACCACCTGGGAAGGCGACGGCGAACCCTTCGACCTGACGCTGATCAACGGAGTCCTCCACCACCTCGACGACGCGACGGCCCGCGCGCTGCTGGGCTCCGCGTTGCGCCATACCCGGCGCGGCGGGAGCCTCGTGGTGATCGAGGACGCGGAGGTCGAGGGGGGCGGGCCGCTCGCCGGCCTCGTCCACGCCCTCGACCACGGCCACTTCATCCGCAGCCCGGAGACGTGGACGCGCCTCGTGGGCGAGTTCCTCCGGATCGACGAGAGCGAGACCTACCGGAGCGGCATCTGCCCCTACCATCTCATGGTGGGCGTGCGAGCCTGAGGGCGGCGATGCAGCCGTTCCACGACGTCGGCGCCCAGTACCGGGCCCATCGCGCGGAGATCGACGCCGCGGTGCGCCGCGTGCTCGAGGGCGGCAGCTACCTGCTCGGCGCGGAGCTCGAGCGCTTCGAGTCGGCGTTCGCGGGCTGGCTGGGCGTGCGCCGTGCGGTGGGAGTGGGCTCCGGCACGGCGGCCCTGGAGCTCGCGCTGCGCGCGGTCGGCGTGCGCCCGGGCGACGAGGTGGTGGTGCCCGCGCTCACCGCGGCCCCGACCCTGCAGGCCGTGCTCGGCGTCGGCGGCGTGCCGTGCATCGTCGACGTGGACGACGACACGCTGACCCTGGACCCGGACGCCTTCGCGCGCGCCGTCTCTCCGCGCACGCGGGCGGTCGTGCCGGTCCATCTGTACGGCCAGTGCGCCGCGATGGCGCAGCTCCTGGCCGTCGCGGGTCAGCGCGGGCTGGCGCTGGTCGAAGACGCCGCCCAGGCCCACGGCGCGGCCGAAGCGGGGCGGCGCGCGGGGAGCTTCGGCCGCGCGGCCGCCTTCAGCTTCTACCCGACGAAGAACCTCGGAACCTTCGGCGACGCGGGCGCCGTGGTGACCGACGACGAGGCGCTCGCCGACCACGTCGCGCGCCTGCGTGCCTACGCGCGCGCGCCGGGACCCTACGACTTCGACGAGCCCGCCGGGAACGAGCGCATGGACGACCTCCACGCCGCGATCCTCGGCGCGAAGCTCCCGCACCTCGAGGCCTGGAATGCCCGCCGCCGCGAGCGCGCGGCCCGCTACCGCGCGGCGCTGGCTGAAACGCGTCTGCGGCTGCCGAGCGAGCGGCCGGGCGCCCACCACGTCTACCACCAGTTCGTCGTGCGCACGCCGTGGCGCGACGCGCTGCGCGCCCACCTCGCCGCACGCGGCGTCGAGTGCCTCATCCACTATCCGGCGGCCCTCCACGAGCTGACGGTGGCGCGAGGCCGGGCGCGCGTGCCCGAGCCCCCGCGCCGGGCCGAGCGCGCCGCGCGGGAGATCCTCTCGCTTCCGATCTACCCCGAGCTGCCCGAGGCCCACTTCGAGCGCGCCGTCGACGCCCTCTCGTCTTTCGTCGAGCCGACCTAGCGCGGTGTCGGCGCCCCGGCGCAGGAAGGACCGTCCTGGAGATCGAAGAGTACGAGCAGCTGTACGCGGCGGAGTCCGAGCACTGGCGATTCCGGGCGATCCGGCGCCTGCTGCTCGAGGAGCTGGCGCACGAGCGGGGGGCGCGCGGCGGCGCGCCGCTTCGCGTGCTCGACGCCGGCTGCGGCTGCGGCGGGACGACCCTCGCGCTCGAGGCGCTCGGCAGCGCGGTCGGCGTCGACCTCCACCCCCGGGCGCTGGCCCTCGCCGCGCGGCGCGGGCCCCTCCGGCTGACCCGCGCCAGCGTCGCCTCCCTCCCCTTCCGGGATGCCTGCTTCGACGCCGTCGTCTCCGTCGACCTCCTCTACCACCGCGCGGTTCCGGACGACGCCGCCGCGCTCGGCGAGCTCGCCCGGGTCGTCCGGCCCGCGGGCGTCGTGCTGCTCTGGCTCCCTGCCTACGAGTGGCTGCGCTCGTCCCACGATGAGGCAGTGCACACCGCCCGGCGTTACGATCGCGCGGGCGTACGCGCCCTGGCGGCGCGTGCGGGGCTGACCGTCGAGAAATTGACGGGAGCGCACGCGCCGCTCCTGCCGCTGGCCATGGCGCGGCGCTGGCTGGACGTCGGTGAGCCCGGCGGGCGGCGGCTCGGCCTGCAGGCCGGCCCGCGCGCACTCGGCGCGCTGCTCGCGGGCGTGCTCGCCGCCGAGGGCATCGTGCTGCGCAGGCTCTCCCTCCCCTTCGGCCTGTCGTTCTTCGCCCGGCTCCGCCGTCCGGGAGCGCCGGCGTGAGGCGAGCCCGGCCGCTGCTGGCCTTCGCCGCGGTCGCTCTGTTCGCGCTCGCGCTCCGCGCGCCGGTCGCGGACATCCCCCTCGAGCGCGACGAGGGCGAGTACGCGTACCTGGCGTGGCGCTGGCTCGAGGGCGACGTCCCCTATCGCGACGGCTTCGACCAGAAGCCGCCGGCGGTGCTCGCGGTGTACGCCCTGCTGCTCGAGGCCGTGGGCGACAGCCCGCGGCAGCTCCACTTCGGCGCCGCGCTCTACACGCTCGGCACGCTGGCGCTGCTGCTCGCCTTCGGCGCCCGCACGGCGTCGCTGCGCGCGGGGGGCGCGGCCGCCGCGCTGTGCGCGCTCGGAACGACCGTCCCCGGCACGCTCGGGAACGCGGCCAACGTGGAGCTGTTCGCCCTGCTGCCGATCGTGGGCGCGGCGCTCGCTGCGCAGCGGGGCTCCGAGCGCGGCGCGAGCGGACCGGCAGCCGTCGCAGGCGCCGCCGCCGGCGCGGCGCTCGCCTTCAAGCCGGTGACCGCCCCCTACGCCGCCTTCGCCCTGGCGCTGCTGCTCCTCGGGCGGGCCTGGCCCGCTGCGACTCGCGCGCGGCTCCTCACCGCCTTCGCGGCCGGCGGGCTCGTCTGCTGGCTTCCGATCCTCGGCTACTTCGCTCACCACGGAGCCCTGGCGGCGTTCTACGACGCGACGGTGCGCTTCAACCTCGGCTACGCCACCCGGGCTTCTCTCGCAGACTATCCGGCGCTGCTGCGGATGGAGCTCCCCTTCGCGCTGCGCTCGCTCTGGCCGCTCGCGCTCGCGGCCGCCTTCGCCCCGCTCGCCCCGCGTCGCGGGGAGGCGGCGGCCGCCGCCGCGCCGGGAAGCGGCTTCGTCTGGGCGGGAGCCTGGCTCGCGAGCGGGATCCTTTCCGCAGCGGCGGGGGGCTACTTCCGCGCCCACTACGTGCAGCTCCTGCTGCCGCCCCTCGCACTGCTCGCCGCGCTCGGCCTCGAGGGCGCGGCGCGCACGCTCGGCGTGCCGCTGCGCCGGCGCGGCCTCGCGCTCGCGACGGGCGTCGGCGTGCTGGCGCTCCTCTCGGCGGCGGCGACGCCCTGGTACTTCGCGCCGGGCGACCCCGACGTCAAGGCGCGCCGCATCTACGGGCGGAACCCGTTTCCCGAGTCGCCAGCCCTCGCCGCGCTCCTCGCCGCCCGCTCCGCTCCCGACGAGACGGTCTTCGTGTTCGGCTCCGAGCCCCAGGTGCTGTTCCAGGCGCGGCGCCGTCACGCCAGCCGTTACGTGCTCGCCTATCACTATCTGATGGGCGACAGCGAAGCGATGCGGCAGCGCCAGGCGGAGGTGATCGCCGCGCTCCGCGCGGCGCCCCCGCGTCTCCTGGTCGGCGTGTTCCTGCAGACCTCGTTGCTCGAGCACCCGGGCACGCCGCCGGATCTGCGCCGGGAGCTCGCCGCCCTCGTCGCCCGCTCCTACCGGCCGATCGCCGTGCTCCCGCCGGCGCGCGGGCTCGAGGTCGCGACGCCGCGCTCCGACGAGCGCACGCTCGAGATCCATCGCAATCCGTTCCTCCAGCAGGTGAGCCAGGGGCTGATCGTCGTCTTCGAACGCCGTCCGGACGCCTGAGCCGGCGGATTCCGCCTTCCCGGGCGGGATTCCGCGGTACCCTCGCGGCGTGCCGATCCTGCACCGCTACGACCCTTCGCTCTGCACGCTCTTCCTCGAGTTTCGTGGGGAGGTGAGCGAGGCCGAGCTCTTGGAGACCGCCTCCAAGCTGGCGACGGACGGCGCGATCCCGCCCGGACATCGCGAGCTGGTGGACCTCAGCCGCCTCGAGCAGACGGACGTGACGTCGGGTGCGCTGCGCCGCGTGGCGCGGATCTACGCCGACACGGACCATCGTCCCGGGGACTCGCAGGTGGCGATCGTGGCCCCGGGAGACCTGTTCTTCGGCCTCTCGCGCATGTACGAGGCCTACCGCGACGGCGCGGGCCTGCGCATGCGCATCTTCCGCTCGCTGGCCGAAGCACGCACCTGGCTGGGCCTCGACGGCTGAGCGCGCCGTCAGAGCGAGCGCGCGATCCGATCCGCGAGCTTGCGGCGCTGACCCCGGGCCGCCCGGCGGAACGCCCGCGGCGAGGCGCCGGCGGCGCGATGGAAGGTGCGAACGAAGTTCGAGAGGTCGCCGAAGCCGACCTCCAGCGCGACGTCGGTGATCGAAAGGCCCTCGTCGGCCAGCAGGCCGGCGGCGCGGCGCAGCCGGCAGCGCAGCAGGTACTGGTGGGGAGTCACGCCGAGCACCCGAGTGAACAGCCGCAGGAAGTGGAACGAGCCGAGGCCCACCTGCCTCGCCGCGGTCTCGAGATCGATCTCCTCGCGGGAGTTCTCGTCGAGCCAGAGCGCGGCTTCCACCGCGCGGCGGCGATCGCGCACGGCGGCCTCCGGCGCCCCGTGGCTGCGGCCCGACACCACCTCGCCGAAGCGGCCGGCGAGCGCCATCCCCGCCTCATCGAGGCCGACCGCGCTGCGGCCTTCGGCAGCCGCCTGGGCGAGCTCGCCGATCACCATCAGCTCGGGGAGCGGCGGCACGGCCCCGCTGCGCCAGACCGCGGGGGCCGCGCCGAGCTCCTCGACCCGCTCCGGGGAGAAATGGAAGGACAGGCACTCGTCGCCCTGGAGATGGTGGTCGTGGCGGCACACGTACTCGTCGCCGGCATGGCCGACCAGCAGCGATCCCGCCACCAGCTCGAAAGCCCGCCCCCGCACGCGGTACCCGAAGCTGCCCCGCCGCACGTAGGAGACGGAGAAGCCGCCGTGGAGCTCGGCGAACGGTGCGTCGGCCGGGCCGGCTCTGCAGCGGTAGTCGACCACCTGGACGGCGCCGCTCTGCAGGATCGTCGTGGCCACGCGAAGAGCCTAGCGAAGCGAAGGCCTCACCCGCCCTGCTCCAGCTCCAGCACGCGCCACAGGTACCAGCTCGCCACCGTCCGGTACGGCTTCCAGAGGGCGCCCCGCTCCTCGAGCTCCGCGCGCGCCGGAAGGCTGCGCCGCCGGAAGGCGAGCGCGAAACCCTTGCGGATTCCGTAGTCGTCCGCGGGAAGGACGTCCGGACGCCCGAGGCGGAACATCAGCAGCATCTCCACGGTCCAGCGGCCGATCCCGCGGACCTGGGTGAGGCGCGCGGCGATCGCTTCGTCGTCCATGTCCCGCGCTTCGGCGAGCGTCGGAATCTCGCCCGCCCGCGCCTTCCGCGCGAGGTCGCGCAGCGCGAGCAGCTTCGCGCGCGAGAGGCCGGCGGCGCGCAGCCGCGCGTCGGAGACGCGCAGGATCTTCTCCGGGGTGGGGCCCTCGTGGGGGCGCGGAAACAGCGCGCACACGCGCGCGTAGATCGTCGCCGCCGCACGGCCGCTGAGCTGCTGGTAGACGATCGCCTCGGCGAGTGCCGCGAACAGGCTCGGCGTCCGCTTCAGCTCCATGCGGAACGGCCCGACGGCGTCGACGACGCGCGCCAGCTCCGCGTCCGACCGCCGCAGGTGTCGCAGCGCCGCCACCGGATCGAAGCGGAGGGCACCGTCGGCGCCGGCCGACCGGGGCCGCTGCCTCCCGCCCGCTTCGATCGTCAGCAGGCGGAGCTTGGTCACCACCCCTCCGTTCGCGGAGAAGCCCCCGACCTTGCCGCCGGCCGACAGCACGCGATGGCAGGGGACGACGATCGCGAAGGGGTTGCGCCCGAGGGCCTGGCCCACGGCCCTCGCCGCCCCCGGCGCCCCGAGCCGTTCGGCGAGCTCGCCGTAGGAGAGCGTGGCGCCGGGCGGGATGCAGCGCGCGGCCTCGTAGACGCGACGTTGGAACGCCGGCAGGGAGTCCATGTCGAGCGGCACGTCCGAGAGATCGCGCGGCTCGCCTCCGAGCAGCGCGACGATCGCGAGGGCGGCCCGGCGCACCTCGCGCGGGGGCGGCTCCTCTCGGGCGCCCGGAAGCTGCCGGAGCAGGCGCGCGCGGGTGGCGGCCTCGCGGGCCTCGGGAAGCTGCACCCGCGCGATGCCGCGCTCGCCCCAGGCGATCGCGCAGCGGCCGATTGCGGTATCGAAGAAAGCGAAGCCATGCGCCGCCATCGGCAGCAGCCTAGCGCCCTGCCGGGCGCGAACTTGGAGAATCTTGACGCGCGGCGCGCCCGACCGCTTCGAGCTCCTCGGGCCGGAGCACGGCTTCCGCGCGCGGGAAGAGCGCCCGCTCCTCGAAGCGCACGTGGCGATGAAGCAGCTCGCCGAAGGCGATCGCGGCGGCCGGGTCGGGCGGACCGCCGATCAGCTCCCGGAGCCGCGCGTGGTCCGAGCGCGCCTGCTCCACGAGCGCCGCCTCGCCCGCGGACTCGAGGAGTGGAAAGAGCACGGACTCCTCCACCCGGAAGTGCGGCTCCAGCTCCCGCGCGAAGCGAGCCCGCGCGTCCCGCCACGCCTCCCCGAGCGCTGCGCCGTCGGCGGCCGCCTGTCCCTCGCGCCGCATGCGCCGCGCCAGCACGAGCGCGGCGTGGTGCTCGTCGGAGAGAGGCTGTAGCTGGGGATGACGCTTCACGGCCGGCCTTCCCTCCGCGCAGTAGCGCGCCGGGCGCCCCTCGGCCAGCGGCTCGGGCGCGCGGGCGAGCGCGGAGTTGCATCGCCCCGGAGCCGGGCGCACCCTATCGCCCGTATGCCGCGGCTGCAGCGCAAGAGTTTCGCCGCGCCGGACAAGGTGCGCGAGCTCGGGCGCGGCCGGATGGACGTCGTCAGCCTCGACGAGATGGCCATCGGCCGCTTCGTGCTGCGGCCGGGCTGGCGCTGGTCGAAGGACGTCGCGCCGATCACGGGGACGCGCTCCTGCCAGCATCGCCACGTCGGCTACACCATCTCGGGCTCGCTCGAAGTGCGCATGGACGACGGTACGCGGCTCGTCATCGGGCCCGGCGACGCCTACGAGATCCCGCCGGGGCACGACGCCTGGGTGAGCGGCGAGGAGCCGTGGGATTCGGTCGAGTTCACCAGCGCGCACGCGTTCGGCCTCTCTCCCGAGGAGCTCGGCGAGCGCGTGCTCGCGACGATTCTCTTCACCGACATCGTCGGCTCCACGCAGCTGCTCGAGCGGCTCGGCGATCAGGCCTTCGCGCGCGTTCTGCGCGAGCACAACAGCCGCGTGCGCGCCGCCATCGACCGCTTCCGGGGCCGCGAGATCGACTCGGCCGGCGACGGCTTCCTGGCGCTCTTCGACGGCGCCGCCCGCGCGGTGAGGGCCGCAGCGGCGATGGACCCGGTCGTCGAAGACCTCGGCGTCCGCCTGCGCGTGGGGATCCACACCGGCGAGGTCGAGATCGTGGGCGGCCAGGCGCGGGGCGTCGCCGTGCACGCCGCGGCCCGCGTGGCCTCGCTGGCCGGGGCGGGCGAGGTGCTCGTCTGCGCCACCACTCGCGACCTCCTCGACGGGTCCGGCATCGCGCTCGAGCCGCGCGGCGAGCACGAGCTCAAGGGCCTGCGCGGCGCGCGGGGGATCTTCGCTCTGCAGCGCTAGCGGGAGCGCCCGCCTCAGCCCAGCGAGGTGAGCCGTCGGTAGAGATCCGGCAGCCGCCAGGGCAGCTCGGCCACGTCGCGGATCACGGTGAAGCCGGAAGGTCCGAAGAGGCGCGGCAGGTAGGCCGAGCCGGCGCGATCGATGGTGGCGCAGAACACCTGCACGCCGGCGAGGCGCGCCTCGACCACGGCCTGGCGCGCGTCCTCCACGCCGTAGGGGCCGCCGTACGCGTCGTCGTCGTTGGGCTTGCCGTCGGAGAGCAGCAGCAGCAGGCGCACGCGCGCGCGCTCCCGCGCCAGCCGCCCGGTGACGTGACGGAGCGCCGCGCCGAGACGCGTGGAGGCGTCCGGCGCCAGGCTCGCGATGCGCGCGTCGAGCCCCGCGCCCCCGGGCTCGGCGAAGGCTTTCGCGCGCAGGACGCGCACGCCGTGGGCGCCGCGCCCGGAGAAGGCATACACGGCATGGCGGTCGCCGAGCGCCGCGAGCGCCTCGCAGAAGCAGAGCGCCGATTCCCTGGCGACGTCGATGACGCGCGAGCTGCCGGAGACCCAGGCGTCGGTCGAGCCGCTCGCGTCGACGAGCAGCGCCACCGCCACGTCGCGCCGCCGGGCGCGGTCGTGCGCGTAGATCCGCCCTTCGGGAGCGCGCCCCGCGCGCCGGTCGCTCCACTCGTCGACCCAGGACGGGGTGTCGAGATCGTCGCCGTCGAGCTGGCGCGTCACGCGCACGCGCCGGGGGCGCAGCGCTTCGAAGCCTCGCCGCAGCGCGTGGAGCAGGGCCGCGCGCTCGCGCCGGACGCGGGGCGCCCAGGTGGGATCGCCGTCTGCAGCGACCCCTTCCCGGAGCGTGCAGGCCGCCTGGCGGTAGCCCTGCGCGGCGAAGTCCCACTCGGGGTACACCCACCCGCCGCCGGAGGCCGCCGCGTCGGAGCCTCGCGGCCCCTCAGGCGGCGCGCCGTCGTCGGACACGAGCCGCTCGCCCACGGCGTCGTCGCTCCGCACGACGGCCACCTGCTCGAGGGAGGCGAGCGCCTCGGCCAGCGCCTCGAGGTCGTCCTCCTCGCCCCGGTCTCGGGGCCGCCCGAGGCCCGCAGGATCCTGGACGGCGTGCTGGGGATCGCCGAGGGCCGGCGGCAGGAAGAGCCCGGCGCGAGAGGTCTCCTGCGGCTCGGCTTCGCGGCGCTCCACGCGACGCGCTAGACGCTGGCTCCGGGAGGGCGATGCCCCACCGCGCGCCTCGCGCGTCGCGGGCGCGACGCGCGAGGCTGCGAACGTGCGCGGCGCGCCCCAGTGGGGCACGGGCGCGAGCCCGCGATAGGCGCCGCGCCGCAGCTCCGGCGCGAGGCGCGCAGCGAAGCGGCGTGCGAAGTCGGCGAGGGCCGCGGCGTCCGGGGGGTCGCCCGCGAGCCCCGCGACGTCGGCGACTCCGGTCGCGACGGGCGCGGCAAGCAGCGCGCGCACCTGCGCTTCGAGCGCGCGCTCCGCCGTACGCAGCCGCTCGAGCGCGGGGCGCGCGGCGAGCGCGCGACGGCGCACGCCTTCGATCCGCGCGCAGAGCCCCGGGAAGCGGCGCGCCAGCCAGGCGTCGGCGCTCGCGGCCTCCAGGCAGCCGTGCAAATCGCGGGCGGCGGCATCCGCGTCCGCGAGCGGCGCCGCGCGGCCGCTCGCCAGGCGCAGCCCGAGGTTCAAGGCGGCCGCGAGCAGTGCATCGGAGGTCTCCGGCGAGGGCGGCGCCTCGAGCCACGCGCGCGGGAGGAGGAGCTGGAGCCCATCGCTCGCGGCGGCGGGCGCCGGGGCGAGCTGCCAGGGCGCCGGCCGCCCGAGCGTGCGCGCGAGCCAGCGCGGCGCGGGAGGCGAGTCGAGCGCGGCAACGGGCCAGCTCCGCCCGAAGCTGGCGTGGAGCCAGAGCTCCAGTCGGCGGCGCGCCTCGGCCGCGCGGGCGGGCCCCACGTCCTCGGCGCACGCCGCGCGTCGCCAGAGGCTGCGCGTCACCCGGGCCGCGCGCTCCGCGGCTTCGAGCAGGACGTCCTCGGCCTCGGCCATCCGCGCTCAGCCCAGCACGGCGTCCGCGATCTCGCCGAGCGTACGCGTCAGCTCGGGATCGTCGGTGAGCGGAGCCACGATCGCGACGCGGCAGGCGCGGCGCGGCTCGACGCCGGCGCCGATCAGACGGGCGGCGTGGACGAGCAGACGCGTGCTCGGGACCTCCGCGAGCCCGCGCTCGCGCAGCGGGCGCATGCGCTCCGCCACGCGCACCAGCGACGCCGCGACGCCGGGAGCCACGCCGGCTTCGGCGGCGACGATCTCCGCTTCCACGGGCGGCGCCGGCAGCCCGAGCTCGATGGCCACGAAGCGCTGGCGGGTCGAAGGCTTCAGCTCCTTCGCCAGGCTCTGGTAGCCCGGGTTGTAGGAGACCACGAGCTGGAAGTCCGGGTGCGCCTCCAGCAGCTCGCCGGCGCGCTCGAGGGGCAGCAGCCGGCGCTCGTCGGCCAGCGGGTGGAGCACGACCAGGGTGTCCTGCCGCGCTTCCACCAGCTCGTCGAGATACGCGATGGCGCCGCAGCGCGCCGCTCGCGTGAGCGGTCCGTCCTGCCACGAGGTCTCCCCGCCGCGCACCAGGTAGCGGCCGGTCAGATCGCTGGCCGACAGGTCGTCGTGACACGCAATGGTGACGAGCGGCCGGCTCAGCCGCCACGCCATGTGGGTCACGAAGCGGGTCTTGCCGCACCCGGTGGGGCCCTTGAGCAGCACGGGCAGGCGGTGTCGCGCGGCCGCCTCGAAGAGCGCGACTTCGTCGCCGAGCGGGCGATAGTACGGCTCGTCCCGCGGCGCCGGCTGGAGCGCACCGAGCTCCGCTCCCGGCGCGAGGGAACCCATGTGCGGGCGTCCGCCGCCTCAGGCCGCGGCGGCGGGGCCGGGCGCGCCCCGCGGCGCGCCGGCCCGCACGAAGTCCCACACGTACGCGGCCACGCCGCAGGCGAACACGACGGAGGTGGCGAGCCACATCAGGTAGTGCACCTGGATCTTCCTCTGCGCCTCGAGGTAGCCGAACCCGAGGATCCTCTCCAGGTAGGTCTGACCCATGCCGGCGGCGGCCAGCGCCATCGTCATGCCGAACATCCCGCCCACCATCAGCCAGAAGGCCCACAGTCCGAGGGTGGTCTGGCGCTCCTGGTCCGAGCGGCCGGTGAGGCCGGGCAGCGCGTAGCTGATGATCGCGAGGTTGATCATGGCGTAGGCGCCGAAGAAGGCCATGTGCCCGTGCATGGTGGTGACGTGGGTGCCGTGGGTCCACTGGTTCACCTGAGGCCAGGTGTGGGCGAGACCGAGGATGCCCGCGCCGATCGCGGAGAACACCGCCGAGCCGATCGTCCAGTGCAGCGCCAGCGCATTCGGATGCGAAAGACCCGAGCGTCGCACGATGTTGTAGGCGTACGCCGCCATGCCGAGGAAGGCGAGCGGCTCGAGGGCGCTGAAGGCGCCGCCGACCCACAGCCAGTAGCGCGGCGTACCGATCCAGTAGTAGTGGTGACCCGTGCCGAGCACGCCCGACAGGAAGGTGAGCCCCACGATCACGTAGAGCCATTTCTCCATCACCTCCCGATCCGCCCCCGAGAGCCGGATCAGCAGGAAGGCGAGCAGCGCGCCCATCACCAGCTCCCACACGCCCTCCACCCAGAGGTGCACCACCCACCAACGGTAGAAGCGGTCGAGGGTGTAGTTGTCGAAGGGAATCAGGCCCGGGAGGTAGAGGAGGGCCGTGGCGGCGAGCCCTCCGACCAGCACGCCTTCGGTCGTGGTGAAGCGCCCCGCCCGGCGGATCGTCATGGCGATGTTCCAGAGGAACACGAGCATCACCACCACGATCCCGATTTTCACCGGGAAGGGCTGCTCGAGGAACTTGCGCCCCGCGGTGACCTCGAGCAGGTAGCAGACCACCGCGGCGACGCCGACCGTGAGCCAGAGGGCCAGCTGGAGCCAGGCGAGGCGCTCGCTCCAGATCTCCGTGCGCGACTCCTCCGGCACCAGGTAGTAGGCGGCTCCCATGAAGCCGGTGAGCAGCCACACCAGCAGCAGGTTGGTGTGGATCGCCTTGCTGGTGGCGAAGTGCATCACGTGGAGCAGCGGATCGGGCCCCAGATACTTCGCGAGGCTCAGGAAGCCGAAGGCGACCTGGAGCGAGAACAGCACCAGGGCGGCGGCGAAGTAGGCGTAGGCGATGCGCTGCGATCGGTAGGTCACGCCCTGCTCCTCGAGGGGCTATTGGAGGGTCGAGAGGTAGGCGACGAGGTCGTCCACCTCGGCGGGCTGGAGCGCCTTGGCGTAGTGCTCCGGCATGAACGAGACGCCGCCCGCACCGTAGCGGCTGCCGGGCACCACGTAGGCGCTGGGCGCGACGACCGACTCGCGGAGGTATTCCGCCGCGCTGCGGGCGCTGCCGCCGTAGTCGGGGGACCCCGTGCGCCGGGCCGCGGTGCCGGCGATGCCTACGAGCGGAGGGCCGACCAGCACCTCGCCCTCCGTGAGCGAGTGACAGCCCGCGCAGGCGCCCTTGCCTTCGAACACGGCGCGGCCTCGCTCGGCGGGGCCCGCCGCCGCGGCGCTCCCCTCGACCCCCGGCAGGCCCCGGGTGACGGCCCCCGACACCAGGATGGGTCGCGGCGGCCAGCCGTTCGTGTCGATCTTCCCGACCCAGGCGAGGAAGTCCAGCACGTCCGAGATCTCGGCCTCGGAGAGGCCGAGGGTCGGCATCAGGCGTCCGTCGCGCTCCTCGGAGTAGAAGCGCGACGGGTCGGCGAGGAACGCCGCCAGGTAGCCCTTGCCGCGTTGCTCCACGATCTGCGTGAGATCCGGCGCGTAGTAGGCGCCCTCGCCGAGCAGCGTGTGGCAGTTCTCGCAGTTGTAGCGCTCCCAGGCGCGGAAGCCGCGCGTCACCTCGGGAGTCAGCTCGCCGGCGTGGGTACGCGCCGCGATCGTCGTATGGGTGTGGATCGTCAAGCCGATGAAGACGGCCGTGAAGAGCAGCGTGCCACCGAAGAAGAAGCGCCGCGTGTCGGCCTTGGTCATCGGCGGCCCTCCTCGGAATCGCCGGGCGCGCCCCGGCGCGCCGCGCGCAGCGTGACGGCGGCGACCCACGCGAACGAGGCGACGCCGGCGAACGCGGCCACCGCCATGAGAACGTCCGCGAGACGTGCGTAGCCCGCGCGTCCGATCACGGGCGCAGCCAGCACGAGCGCCGCGCCCGACAGCACCAGCAGCGCGAGCGGAGCGTCGGAGCGCCTCGTCATGCTAGACGCCGATCCTCGAGAAGTTCGCGACCCCGATCGCCACCGCGTAGGCCAACGCAGCCCCGAGCGCGACGAGGGAGAACACCCCCAGCGCCGTGAGCCACACGGGTGTGCGAGGCGCGCCGCCTTCCGCCATGAGGTCCCTCCGTCGCGCGCAGTCTACCCCGGCTGCACTCCTCCGTGGCCGGGAACTTCGCGAGGAAGACGCTCCGGCTGGGTAGTATCATCGGCGACAGGGGGGTGCGCCGCCGCGAGGCGGCAGGGAGCGCGCCATGCTCGTCGAGCTGCTCGCCCGCTACTGGTGGGTCCTCCTGGTGCGGGGGATCCTCGCCATCCTCTTCGGTGTCCTGACCTTCGCCTGGCCCGGCATCACCCTGGCGTCGCTGGTGATCGTGTTCGGCGCCTTCGCCTTCGCCGAGGGCGTGTTCGCGATCTTGGGGGCGATCCGCGGCGGGGGCGCGCAGCCCTGGTGGCTGCTGCTGCTCGAAGGGCTGGTCGGGGTCGGGATCGGTGTGCTGACGCTGCTCGCGCCGGGCGTGACGGCGCTGGCCCTGCTCTTCTACGTCGCGATCTGGGCGGTCGCCACGGGCGTGCTCCAGATCGCGGCGGCCATCGCCCTCCGCGCGGAGATCGAGGGCGAGTGGCTGCTCGGGCTCGGAGGCCTCGCCTCGGTTCTGCTCGGCGCCCTGTTGGTGGCGCGGCCCGGCGCCGGAGCGCTCGCGGTACTCTGGATGATCGGAGCCTACGCCCTCGCGTTCGGCGTCCTGCTCGTGCTGCTCTCGTTCAAGGCGAGAGGGCTCCGCGGCGTCGCGCCCGCGCTGCGCGCGTAGCCGCCGTCGACTACTCGCCCGCGACTGCGGCCGCGCCGGACTGGATCCGGTTCAGCCAGACCTTCGCCTTCGCGCCGTCGGCGGCCTGCGAGGTGTTGTGGTTCGCGCCGAAGAGATCCACGCGGCCGTCGGCATCGAGATCGGCCGCCACGAGGATGTGCGAGCCCAGCGACGAGAGCGGCGTGCTGGAGAACGCTCCGGTCGCTCCCTGGAGGAGCACTCGAACCAGGTCCGGATCGGCCCCCTGGTGCATCTCGGCGACGGCCAGGTCCGTGCGGCCGTTGCGGTCGAAGTCCGCCAGCACCAGGCCGTGGACCACGCTCTCGTTGCCGCTCTCGACGACGCGCTCCGGCCAGATCGCGCGGGGGTTGGCGGGCGCCTCGAACCACGACAAGCGGTAGCTCCCCTTGGCGTACTCCGAAGGCGAGAGCACGATGTCGGGCCGGCTGCTTCCGCCGACGTTGGCGACCTTCACGACGACGTGGGGATGGGAGTAGGCCGTGCTGTACGTGTACTTCGTCCAGGCGCCGCTGATCGGGTTGCCGTCGTTCTCGTACCAGGCGCCGCCGATCGCGATGTCCGCGTCGCCGTCCGCGTCGAGGTCGGCCACGGCGAGACCCTCGCCGTCCGACGCCGGAATCTCGCGCTCGGTCCAGCTGCCGCCCGCGTTCTGGCGGAAGACCCGGATCACGTCGCCCGACGAGCCCTGGTTGCGCTTCACGAGGTCGAGATCTCCGTCTCGATCGAGGTCGGCGAGCGCTACGTCGTGCGCGGTGGTCGCGTCGATCTGGTGGCGCGGCCAGGCGTCGCGCTCCGCGTCCCCGCCGGGCCGGGGATTCGCGAACCAGACTCCGTTCGCGAGCACCACGTCGGGAGATCCGTTCCCGTCCACGTCGCCGATCGCGATGCCGTTGGCGGTCCCCGGGTTTCCGGTGGACGTCGAGAGCGTGCGGCGCGTCCACTGAGGATTCTCGTACCAGACGAGCGGACCGGCGCGCCCGCAGATCACGAGATCCGGCCGGCCGTCGCCATTCAGGTCGCCGACGGCCTTCATCCAGGGGTCCTCGGGAGGCGAGGCGTCGATCAGCCGCTCCTCGAACGACCCGCCGCACCGGGCGGCGAGGCCCAGGAGGCCGAGCGAGGCGATCAGGGAACGCATCCAGAACGACGTGATGTGCATGGGGCTGTGCGATGAGCACGAACCGTGCCACCCCCCGGGTACCGGTCCTGCGCTCAGCGCGGCGCTAGATGCGAATCGCATTCGAGCGGGAGCCGGTTTGTAGAAACGGCATCGCGCGCTTCCATCTGAACCACCACGGTGATGGGAGGGTGGCCGTCTGGTGCAAGGCGTCGCCCGGCGCGCAGGAGGCGCTCGTGGAGGCGGATCCGGAGCGCTTCTTCGTGCCGCCCTACGTCGGCCCCAGCGGCTGGGTCGGCATCCGGCTCGACCGCAAGCTGTCCTGGGACGTGGTCGCCGGATTGCTCGAGGAGGGCTAATGGTCGCCTCGCGCCGCGCGCTGACACAGCTCGAGCGCCGCTGATCGCGCGGCGACCCCGCGCGCGGGGCCGTGACCTCCCTCACCCGCGCGCCCGCCGGCGCCGCCGATCAGCGACCCATCGGGGGTCGCATGGTCAGGAGCTTCGTCGGTGCCGTGGGGCTCGCCTGGGTACTGCTCGCGGTCCCGCTCGCGGAGCCGGCGCGAGCCGGCGCCGAGGAGCTCTGCGGCAACGGTGTCCTCGACGGCGACGAGCAGTGCGACGACGGAAACCTCGAGGATGGCGACGGCTGCAGCGCGACCTGCCGCATCCGCCTCTGCCTCGCGGTGCCGCCGAGCAACTGCATCGCCGCCGCGCGCGCCAGCTTGTCCGTCCGCCAGAAGATCACGGAGAAGACGGACCTCGCCAGCCTGAGGCTCTCCATCGGCGAGTTCGCCGAGGAGGTTTCCCAGCTCGACTTCGGCGATCCCGTCTTCGATACCACCCGCTACGACCTCTGCATCTACAACCAGAACAACAGCCTGATCAGCCAGTTCATCGTGAGCCGCGGCTTCCGCACTTGCGGAGAGAGGAGGCAGAGCTGCTGGAAGCTGGTGCGCGACCAGGGCTACCTCTATCGCGATCCGGACCTGGGCGCCTCGGGGATCGGCTCGATGCTGCTGCTCGGAGGCCAGCCCGGCGCAGGCAAGATCGAGGTACGCGGGCGGCGGACGAAGAAATCCCAGAACCTTCCGCGCGTCACCGTTGGCCTGGTCGGCCACACGCGCGCCTCGCTCCGCCTCATGGTCGGCGGCGGCCGCTGCATCAGCGCGACGCTCGACGACGTCCTCATCGCCGACGAGAACCGCTTCCGCGCCCGGAGTGCGAGGCCCGCGCCCTGAGGCCTGTTTCGAAGGGTGAGTCCGCGGAGGCGGCAGCCCCGCCCCCCGCGCAATTGACTCGCGCGGTGGGCCATGCGAGCGTGGAAGGGGTGTCGCCCAACCGCTCGCTGCCGGCCGTCTTCGTGCTGACCCTCACCTTCCTGGTGGCGGGTTCCTCTCGCGCGGCCGATCAGGCGCTCCTGGGCGCGAAGCTCGCGGTGAAGAACCCCGACTCCGCGGACGCGAGCCGTCGCAAGCTGAGCTTCAGCGCTCGGGATCGCGACGCAGCCCACGTGGTCTCGGGAGATCCGACGACGCCGGCGTCCTCCGGCGGAGCCGCGCTCCAGGTGCTGCTCGAAGGCACGCACCCGAGCGCCCAGACCTTCGTCCTGCCGCAACGCACGCAGGGCCGGCGCTCCACGTGGCGCAGCCTGGGCTCGGGCGGCTTCCGCTACAGCGACCCGCGCGGCGAGCACGGCCCGGTGAAGTCGCTGCGCGTGCGGCGCTCGCCGAACGGCACCTTCAGCCTCGACGCGAAGCTCGACGGCAGGCGCCACCTCCTCGACCTGGTGCCGCCCGACAGCGGCAGCGGCGCCTTCGTCACGCTCACGCTCGGCGCCGGGGACCGCTACTGCGTCCGCTACGGCGACGGGACGCTGCGCGACGACGGGCCGCGGTCGTTCCAGGTGAAGGGTCCGCTGAGCGAGGGCTGCCCGCCCCTCGTCTCCGGAGACCTGCTCGCGCTGAGCTACAACGTCGCGGGCCTGCCGCAGGGGCTCTCGGGCTCCGACCCGCAGACCAACATGCCGCTCATCGCTCCGCTCTTGAACGGCTACGACCTGGTGCTGGTCCAGGAGAGCTGGAAGACGCCCGATCCGAATCCGGTCGGGACGCTGCGCGTCTACCACGAGATCCTGGAGGCCGGCTCGCTGCATCCCTTCCGGTCGACCTCGGCGCCGCTTCCGCTCGGCAGCGACCCGAGCCGGCCGAGCGCGCTCGTCTCCGACGGGCTGAACCAGTTCTCGGACTTCCCGTTCGAGGAGACCATCCGGGTGCCCTGGAACGGCTGCCACCAGAGCGCGTCGGATTGCCTGGCGCTGAAGGGCTTCAGCATGGCGCGCACCACGCTCGCCCCGGGCATCAGCGTGGACGTCTACGATCTCCACATGGAAGCCGGCAGCGACCCGGAGGACGACGTCCTGCGCGACGAGGGCGTGACGCAGCTCGTCGAATTCATCGCCCAGCACTCCGCGGGCCGCCCCGTGATCATGGGCGGCGACTTCAACCTGCACACCGACGAGGAGCCCGACGCCACGCAGTACCAGCGGCTGCTCGACGAGGCCGGCCTCGTCGACGTGTGCGCGGCGCTGGCCTGCCCGCAGCCGGGCCGGATCGACAAGTTCGCCTTCCGGAGCGCCGGAAACGTCACGTTGACGCCGCTCAGCTGGCGCTTCGAGACCGACGTGTTCGTGCGCGAGGACCTCGAGCCGCTGAGCGACCACGACGCGCTCGCGGTGCGCTTCGGCTGGGAGCTCGCGACGGACGACTGAGCAGCGGGCTAGAGTTCCCCCGGGAGGAATCCAACATGTCGCGATCGTCCAGCACCGTGAGTCGCCGCGAAGTCCTGATGGCGTCGGCGGCCCTGGCCGCGTCCGCGGCGGGCGCCGGGATCGCCTCCGCCGGGGAGCACGACGCCCACATGGGCGCGGCGAAGTACAGCGAGGCGAAGGCCTTCAAGAAGCACGCCGCGCTGGTGGCCTCGGCCAACGAGTGCATCGCCCAGGGACAAGCGTGCATCAGCCATTGCTTCGAGACCTTCGTGGCCGGCGACACCACGATGGCCGAGTGCGCCTTCGCCGTGGAGCAGATGCTGAAGGCGTGCGACGCCTTCTCCTACCTGGCCGCCTACGACTCGCCGCATCTTCCCGCGATGGCCCTGGTCTGCGTCTCCGTCTGTCAGGACTGCGAGAAGGAATGCCGGAAGCACGAAGATCACCAGGCGGAGTGCAGGGCCTGCGCCGACGCCTGTGCGGTGCTGATCCGCGACGCGAAGAAGCTCGCGGTCTGACGGGGTCGAGGGGGAGCCGTCGTGTCGGACGAGGTGCGGACCGAGACGGGAGAGCGCGGCTTCGCCACCTACGTGACCGCCGCGGGCCACGCGCTGCGGGCGGACGAGCCGGTCTCGGCAGGCGGAACCGGAAGCGGACCGGGGCCCTACGACCTCCTGCTGGCGGCCCTCGGCTCCTGCACGGGAATGACCCTGCGCCTGTACGCGGACCGCAAGGGCTGGCCCCTCGAGCGCGTCGAGGTGGCGCTGCGGCACGATCGCATCCACGCGGCCGACTGCGCGGACTGCGAGACGAAGACCGGTCTGCTCGACCGCATCGAACGCGAGATCACCCTGCGCGGCCCGCTCGACGAGACGCAGCGAACCCGGCTCCTCGAGATCGCCGATCGCTGCCCCGTGCACCGCACGCTCCGCTCGGAGATCCAGATCGAAACCCGGCTCGCGCCCGCGTAGCCCGCCGGCGCGCGTGCGCTAGCGTGCGCGCCGATGGGTGACGCCCTCTTCCAGCGCAGCGGCGGCGCCTACGTTCCGAGCGAGCTCTCGCGCGGCCCGTGGTCCGCGGAGTCGCTGCACGGCGGGCCGGTGGCGGCGCTGCTCTGCGGGCTCGCGGAGTCCCTGCCGCGACCCGGCCCGATGCACCCGGCTCGGCTGACGGTCGAGCTGCTGCGCCCCGTGCCGCTGGCTCCGCTGCGCGGCGAGGCCCGCGTGCTGCGGCCCGGCCGCAAGGTGCAGCTCGCGCAGTCGGCGCTCTTCGCCGGCGAGCACGAGCTGGCCCGCGCCACGCTGCTCTGGATCCGCTCCGCCGAGCTGCCGCTCCCGGCGGCCCACGGCGGCGGCGCGGCCCAGCCTCCGCCGGGACCGCAGAACGTGGCTCCCACGCCTCCCGCCTGGACCTCCGGTGCGTCCGCCTACCACAGCCACGGAGTCGAGCATCGCGTGGTGCGCGGGGCCTGGGGCCAGCCGGGGCCTTGCACCGACTGGATCCGGCTGCGCGTTCCGGTCGTCGAGGGACAAGCGCCGTCCCCCCTCCAGCGCGTGGCGGCGGCGGCCGACTTCGGCAACGGCATCTCGGCGGCGCTTCCCTTCGGTCGCTGGCGCTTCATCAACCCCGATCTGACGATCCATCTCCAGCGGCTGCCGGGCGGCGAGTGGGTCTGCCTCGACGCCGTGACCTGGCTCGAGGGCGAGGGCGCGGGCCTCGCCGAGAGCGAGCTCTTCGACGAGCGCGGCCGGCTCGGCCGCTCGCTGCAGAGCCTGCTGCTGGAGCGAAGCTAGCCGCGAACCTGCCCGAGGACGCGCGGCGCTCGCCGCGAGCGGCGGCGAGGGAGCCCGGGCTGGGGCTCGCGACCCTCGACGCGCTCGCGCATACCGGCGATGGCGTCGCGCATGAAGTCGAGGAAGGCGCGGACGCGGGCGGTGGCGCGCAGGTCGGCATGGGTGAGCGCCCAGAGCGCGCTGTCGCGCAGCAGCAAGCCCGGCGCCACGCGGCGCAGATCCGCATCGGCGTCACCGACGACGCACGGCAGCAGGGCCACGCCGAGGCCCGCCCGCACCGCGGCGTAGGCGAGCAGCAGCGAGTCGAGCCGCGCCACGATTCGCGCGCGCGGCACGTGCACCCGCATCCAGCGCGCCGCGGGGACCTCCGCCAGGCTGCCGTCCAGCCCGAGCCAGGCATGGGCCTCGAGGTCCGTCGGATCGCGCTGCCGCTCGAGATACTCGAGGGACGCGTAGATCGTGCTCGCGAGGGTCACGAGCCGGCGTCCGACCAGCGACTCCGCCGGGGCCTCGGTGACGCGCAGCGCCACGTCCGCCTCGCGCCGCGCGAGGTCGCTCGGCTGATTGGAGACGACGAGCTCGAGGGCGACCTCGGGGAACGACTCGCTGAACGCGCGGAGCTGGGGCAGCAGCGTATGGGCCGCGAGGTCCGACATCGCGACGCGCAACGGCCCCGCGAGCTTGCCGTCGCGCCCGCTCACGCGCCGGTCGATGCCCTGGATCTCGTCCTCGATGCGGAGCGCCGAGGCCAGCATCTCGCGGCCCGGCTCGCTCGGCGCCCAGCCGTCCGGGCGGCGCTCGAAGAGCTGGGCTCCGACCCGCCCCTCGAGCGCGCGCAGCCGGCGCGAGACCGTTGCGTGGTTCACGCCGAGGGCGCGCGCGGCCGCCGACAGGGAGCCCGCCCGCGCCACGGCGAGGAAGAACCGGAGATCGTCCCAATCGGTCACGCGCGCCCTCCGCATTCGGTGCGTTTTCGCACAGCTGCTCTGCGAAACTTCGGAATGTCGGGCGCGCGGGGGAAGTCTAGCCTTCCGACCGGGGGAGGCGCCTCCATCCGGAGGACCTCGTGAAGAAGATCCAGCATTCGCTCGTTTCGGCTCGCCGCCACGTCCTTTGGCTCGTTCCCGCCGCGATCGGCCTCGCAGTCGCCGCCCAGGGCGAACCCCTGGCGGCCCCCGCCGGCGGCCTCGCCACGGTGCGCATCACCGGCTCGGCCCTCGAGCCGGGTCGGGTCGCCGTGGGCACCTCGCAGCACGTCGTGTTCCAGAACGACGCGGCCGTGATGGCCCGCGTCGAGCTCGAGCTGCCGCGCGGCGAGGGCATCGTCTGCCGCACGGGGCGCGACGAGGCGACGCGCGGCCGCAAGTTCGTGGTGGCGGGAGGAGACTCGCTCGAGTGCGAGCCGCCGGACTCGCGCACCCGCTACCGCGTGTACCGCGTCGGCGCGAGCGGCGGGGCGCCCGTCGCCAGCCAGGGCGAGCTCGACCCCGCAGCGCGCTAGCCGCCCGGGGCGCGCGCGAACAGCAGGAAGTACTGCCGCGGCAGGAAGTCGTGGCGCTCGGCGAGGACGAAGCCCGCCTCGCCGAGCTCCGCGATCACCTGAGCCTCGGGAAGGCGCGCCTCCCGGGGCGGACCGGCCCCTGGGGCGTCGGGACGGAAGTCGATGATGGCGACGCGCCCGCCCTCGCGGAGCGCGGGCGTGAGCCGCCGCAGGTAGGCGGGCCGCTCGGCGATCTCCTTGTAGACGTTGGCGAGCAGCACGAGGTCGCAGCAGCCGGGCGGCAGCGTCGGATCGTCGAATCCGGCGCGCAGCACGCTGACGTTCCGCAGCCCCTCGCGCGCCACGCGCTCCTCGAGCGCGCGGATCATCTCGTCCTGGACGTCGGTGGCGAACACCCTTCCCTCGTCGCCCACCGCCCGCGCGAGGCGCCCGCTGAAGTAGCCGGTGCCGGCGCCGACGTCGGCAACGGCGCTCCCCGGCGCGAGGGCGAGGGCGCGGACCACCTCGTCGGGCTTCTGCCAGCGCTCGCGCTCCCGCGTGTCGAGGAACACCCGGTAGAGCGGGTTGAAGACGCGGCGGCCCTCGACCTCGTGCATCGTGCCGGGGCAGGCGAGGCCAGCCAGCGCAGCGAGCAGCAGGAGGAGGCCGCGCCGGGGGGCGCTCGCGGGTCCCGCCGTCATGAGGGGAAGCTAGCGCCCCTCGGCGGCGCCTCTCACGCGCGCCGCCTGCGCGCCGAGGCGAGGGTGGCGCCGCCGGCCAGCAGCAGCAGCGCCGCCGCGGGCTCCGGGACGGGCGCCGCCGTGGACACGAAGTCGTCGATCGTGAAGGCGTCCCCGTCCGTGAGGAAGAGCGCCGCCACGACGATGTCGGCCGTGGGGCGCGCGATGCCCACGAACTGCCCCTTGGTGCCGCTGGCGCTGACGTCTCCGGAGGGCAGCGTGTTGCCGGTGACGTCGCGCAGGTCGAGGTTCACGGTGCCGCCGTGGGTGATCCAGAAGCCGACGCGCTCGACGGGCTCGGGGAAGATCACCTCCAGGAAGGCGCCGTTCCAGGCCTCGTCGCTCGAGATGACGAGGGGCGCTCCGACGCTGATCCCCGACTTCACGTCGGCGCTGATCGCGCCGGCCGGGGAGACGATGCCGATCGGGGTGCCCGGATTGCCCACCGGATCGCCGGGGCTCGCTCCGCCGCTATGGAAGGTCGGCAGCCGGCCGGGATCCCGGGAGCTGAAGCGCGAATCGATGGAGATGAGCTGTGCGGGCCCGTAGTTGTCGAAGCTCGTCCCGGTGAGGCCCTCGAAGTCCTCGACGTCGGCTCCGTTGCTGAAGGCGTTCACCTGCGACTGGTTGGTGGTGACGAGCACGGTCGCGGAGGCGGCAGCCGCATGGGCGACCAGCGCCGCGATGCCGAGCCGCCACCCCCAGGTCGCCAGCGAAGTCCCGAGCGCCATCTCGCCTCCTCCCGTCGCGCGCACCGCGCGGCCGGAAGGACGTAAGCACGGGCAGGCGCGAGGCGCCAACCTCCCGGGGAAACGGGCGCTCAGCGCTCCGCCCGAGCGCGAAGCGACGCCAGCAGCGCCTGCCACCACTCGCCGTGGCGTCGCAGGAAGACCGCGTCCGGGAAGCGATGCCGCGCCACGTGCTCCGCCGGCACGCTGTCCCAGCCGCGGTGCTCGACGGTGACGCGCGTCTCCTCACCCGCCGGCTCGAAGCGCACCTCGACCTCGGTGCTCTGCTCCGGGGTGAAGCTGGCCTGGCGCCAGGAGAAGACCAGCCGCTCGCCGGGCTTCCAGACACGGATGCGGCCGATCTCGAAGACCTCGCCGCTCGGCGAGGTCTCGAGAAAGCGTCCGCCCTCGCCGGGCTCGAAGGCGACCGCGCCGGGCTCGCCGGGCGTGAAGCGGAACAGGCCGTTCGGGCGCCACCAGAGGCCGACCTCCCGGGTGAAGACCTCGAAGGCCCGCTCGGGCGCGGCCTTCACGCGCACCGAGACCCGCACCGAGCTCACGCGCCGCCCCCCGGCCGCTCGAGGTGCCGGCGGAAGGAGGCGAGCTGCTCGCCCCAGAGCGTCTCCGTCTCGGCCAGCCACCTCTTCAGCTCTCCGAGGAAGCCCGGCCGGAGGCTGTAGATGCGCACCCGCGCGTCGAAGGGCGGATGCGACTCCTCCACCAGGCCGCACTCGCGGAGCTTGCGCAGGTGCCGGCTCATCGCGGGCGCGGGCAGGCCGGCCAGCTCGGCGAGCTCCCCGGCGCGGCGCGGCCGCTCGCGCAGCAGGTCCACCACCCGGCGCCGCTGCGGGTCGGCGAGCGCGGCCAACGTGCGATCGAGCGCGGCTGCGCGCTTGCTCAGACCCAGCCCTCGATCTTGAGGCCGCCGCTCGCCGCCTCGGCCTCCTCCCGCGTCATCGCGCGCACGGTCTGCCCGAAGGTCCAGATGTGGCCCTCGGGATCGGAGGCGCGGTAGGTGCGGTCGCCGTAGAACTGGTTGGCCGGCTCCTGAAGGATCGTGGCTCCCGCCGCGCGCGCCCGTTCGCAATGGCCGTCGATGTCCGCGTCGAGCTGGACGTGCACCGTCTGGGTGTTGATGCCGCCGATCGAGCGGGGGCTCTTGTGCCGCTCGGTCCACTCGGTGCCGATCATGATCAGGCTGTCGCCGAAGCGCATCTCCGAGTGGGCGAGGTGGCCCTCCGCGTCGGTGATCACCATGGCGGTCTCGAAGCCGAAGGCCTCCTCCAGCCAGCTCAGCGCGGCCTTCGGGTCCTGGTAGCTGACGGCGGAGACGAGGCGGGATCGCTGGGCCATGGCGCGCTCCTTTGTTTTCTTGTTCAGGCAATAATTATCATGAACGAGAATCAAATGCAAGCCGCCCCGGCGGCCGCGCGCGGCCGCCGGTACCCTGCCCTCCCCCTGCCATGACCCCGACCTATCCCGGAGCCGTCGCGCCCGAGCGCAGCCGCCTCGTCGAGTCCCTCGGCATCCGGCTCCGCGTCCACGAATGGGGCGATCCGGAGGCCCCGCCGCTGGTGCTCTGCCACGGCATGTTCGACCACGCGCGCGGCTTCGACACCCTCGCCCCCCTGCTGGCGGAGCGCTTCCGCGTGGTCGCCATCGACGCGCGGGGCCACGGCGACTCGGACTGGGCGGACGCTTACGGCTGGCAGGTCGACCTCGCCGACATCGCGAACGTGCTGCGCGACCTCGGCCGTCCGGCGCACCTGCTGGGCCACAGCAAAGGCGGCGGGCAGGCGACCGACGTCGCCTGCCAGCTCCCCGATCGGGTCCGGCAGGTGATGAACCTCGACGGCTTCGGGCCGTCGCCGGAGGGCTTCCGCCCGCCGGGCTTCGAGGTCGACGCGCGCAGCGTGCCCGAGCGGTTCGCCGACTTCCTCGACCGTCGCCGCGCCGACGAGGAGCGCGCCTGGCGCCCCTACGCGAGCCTCGAAGACCTGGTGACGAGGCGGCGGCGCATGAACCCGCGCCTCTCGCCCGAGTGGCTGCGCTACTTCCTGCTCCACGCCTCCCGGGAAGTGGAGGGGGGCCGGGTCTGGAAGGTCGACCCGCTGGCCGCCGGCGGCTTCGGGCCCTGGAAGACCGAGTGGATCGCGCCGGGCTGGCAGCGGCTGCGGGCGCCGCTGCTCGCCGTGATCGGCTCGGAGCCCGACACCTGGGGGCCGCTGCCGGAGGCGCTGCTCGGCGAGCGCCTCGCCTTCGTGCCGCGCCTCGAGCGCGCGACCGTGCAGGGCGCCGGCCACTTCATCCACATGGAGAGGCCGCGCGAGACCGCCGCGCTCGCGCTGGACTGGCTCGAGCGATGAGCGCCCCCTCCGTGCTCCGACACGGGCGTGTGTCGATCGCCCTGCACGCGCTGCGCGGCGGCGCCGGCCGCGCGCTGCTCTGTCTGCACGCCCTCGGCGGGCGCGCGGCCGACTGGGAGGCGCTCGCCGACGCCTGGCCCGGACCCGTCCACGCCCTCGACTTCGCCGGCCACGGCGCCTCGGGCTGGGTGCGCGGCGGAGCCTACTCGCCCGAGTTGCTGGCGGGCGACGCCGACGTCGCCCTCGCCCGCCTCGGCGACGCCTGGCTCGCCGGAACGGGGCTCGGCGCCTGGGTGGCGCTGCTCGTGGCCGGCGCGCGGCCCGCCCACGTCGCCGGCGCGCTGCTGCTGCCGGGCGCGGGCCTCGCGGGCGCCGGCGCGCAGCCGGATCCGCAGGCGGAGCTCGACACGGCCTGGCAGCGCGCGAGCGATGCGCAGCAGCCGGCGCCGGCGGGCAGCACCGCGAGCGATCCGCTCGCGGTTCTGCTCGAGAGCGACTTCCGCCCACCGGACTACGCCGAGGCCTTCGCGGCGCGCGCGCGGCGCCTGCTGCTGCTGGAGGACGGCGCGCCGCGCCCCCCGTGGTGGGAAGCCGTGGCGGCGAGCCCGCGCGCGGAGCGCGTGTCCGGCTCCGCCGCCGAAGCGCTGGTCCGCCTCGCCGGGTAGAATGCCGCCCCGATGAAGCCGCTCCGCGCCCTCGCCTGGCTCGCGGTCGCGCTGCTGGGGGCGAGCGCGCTCGCGGTGATCGCGACGGCCCGGAGCGAAGCGCTCTCGAGCGCCTGGTTCCTGGTCGCCGCCGTCGCGAGCTACGCGATCGGCTACCGCTTCTACTCGGCGTTCCTGGCCGCGCGCGCCCTCAGCCTGGACGACGCGCGCATCACCCCCGCGCACCGCCTCAACGACGGCAAGGATTTCATCCCCACCAACCGCTGGGTGGTGTTCGGCCACCACTTCGCCGCGATCGCCGGGCCGGGCCCGCTGGTGGGGCCGATCCTGGCCGCTCAGTTCGGCTATCTGCCCGGCACCCTCTACATCGTGATCGGCGTGGTGCTCGGCGGCGCCGTGCAGGACTTCACGATCCTGGTCGGCTCCCTGCGCCGGGGCGGCAAGAGCCTCGGCCAGATGGTGCGCGAGGAGATCGGCCCGGTGGGCGGGGCCGCCGCGCTGGTGGGCGTGCTCGCCATCATGGTGATCCTGATCGGCGTGCTCGGCCTCGTGGTGGTGAACGCCATGTTCGGGAGCCCCTGGGGCACCTTCACGGTCTCGGCGACGATCCCGATCGCCCTCGCCATGGGCGTCTACATGGTGCGCATCCGTCCGGGCCGGGTGCTGGAGGCGACGGCTGGGGGCGTGGCGCTGGTGCTGCTCGCGCTGTTCGCCGGCGGCTGGGTCCACGACCATCCGACTCTGCGCGTCTACTTCGATCTCGACAAACCGACCCTGGCCCTCGCCATCATCGGCTACGGGTTCGTGGCGAGCGTGCTCCCGGTGTGGCTGCTGCTCGCGCCCCGGGACTACCTCTCCGCCTTCATCAAGATCGGCACCGTCGCGCTGCTCGCCGCGGGGCTGCTCTGGGTGCGCCCCGACGTGCAGCTCCCCGCGCTCACGCGCTTCGTCGACGGCACGGGCCCGGTCTTTGCCGGGAAGGTGTTCCCCTTCTGCTTCATCACCATCGCCTGCGGCGCCATCTCCGGCTTCCACGCGCTGATCTCGAGCGGCACCACCCCGAAGCTCCTCGACCGCGAGAGCGACGCGCGCTTCATCGGCTACGGCGCGATGCTGATGGAGAGCTTCGTCGCCATCATGGCGCTGCTCTCCGCCGCCGTGATGGACCCGGGCATCTACTTCGCCATCAACTCGCCGCCCGCGGTGATCGGCACCACCCTCGAGTCCGCGGCCGCCACGATCTCCGGCTGGGGCTTCGCACTCGACCCCGCCGCCCTGGAGACGCTGACCCGCGAGGTCGGGGAGCACACGCTGCTGTCGCGCACCGGCGGAGCGCCGAGCCTCGCGGTCGGGATGGCCGAGATCTTCTCCCAGGCCCTCGGCGGCCCCGCGCTGAAGTCGCTCTGGTACCACTTCGCCATCATGTTCGAGGCGCTCTTCATCCTGACCACCCTCGACGCCGGCACGCGCGTCGGGCGCTTCATGATGCAGGACCTGCTCGGCAACCTGTGGGCGCCCCTCGGACGCACGTCCTCGCTGCCTGCGAACGTGCTGGCGTCGGGCCTGATCGTGCTCGGCTGGGGCTACTTCCTCTACCAGGGCGTGGTCGATCCGCTCGGCGGCATCAACTCGCTCTGGCCGCTGTTCGGCATCGCGAACCAGCTGCTGGCGGCGACCGCGCTGGCCTGCGCGACCACGATCTTCGTGAAGTCCGGACGCGCGCGCTTCGCCCTCGCCACCGTGCTGCCGCTGCTCTGGCTGCTCTCGGTGACGATGACCGCCGGCTGGCAGAAGATCTTCGATGCCGACCGCCGCATCGGCTTCCTCGCCCAGGCCGACCACCTGGCCGCTCAGCTCGCCAGCGGCGCGATCCCGCCGGACAAGGCGTTCGCGACCCAGCAGGTGATCTTCAACAACCGCCTGGACGCGGCCGTCACCGCGCTGTTCATGGCGCTGGTCGCGATCGTGGTGCTCGACGCCGCGCGGGTCTGGCTGCGGACGCTGCGCGAAGGCCGCGCGCTCCCGCCCGCGCCGGAAGGGGCCGAGGCGTGAGGCGCGCCGCGTCGCAGCTCGCCGCCCGCGCGCGCGCCGCCGCGCGCGCCCTGCGCGGCTTCCTGGTGGGCTTCACCGGCATGCCCGCCGCGCGCCTCGCGGACCGCTGCCCCCACGGCGCCCGCCGCGCCCTCTCCGACCGCGCCGCCCGCCGCCCCACCTGCTGCTGACTTCAGGAAGGGGTCTGGCCTGGAACTTTAGAAGCTTCCGCCTCGAGGCTCTCTTCCTCGGCGGGCTCGTCGTCGGGGGCCTGCGCGGGAGGCGCCACCTCGGCGAGGTCCAGGCCCTCCCCGTCGCTCAGCGCCGGCATCTCGAGGCCCGCCTGGAGCGCGCTCGACGCCTCCGGGCACAGGTCGCGCGCGCCGTCCGCCAGGTGCTCGAAGAGCTCGCGGTAGCGCAGCGTCAGCGCGCGCAGCTGCTCCGAGGTGCCGTAGAAGTGCTCGACCACTCGCGTGCGGTAGCCCTCGGCCTCCTGGCGCGCCCGCTCGAGCTCGCCGCCGAGCGACAGCTTCTCGCCCTGCACCCGCTCGAGCTCGAGGCGCTGGGCATCGAGCTCCGCCTGCAGGGCGCGCGCGCGGTCCGCGCCTTCGGAGCTGCGCCGGCCGACGAGCACGCCTACCCCGAGACCCACGAGCGTCAAGGCCACCAGCGCCAGCAGCATGGGATCCAACGTCATCTCCTCCTCGCGGCCCGCGGGCCGGTCTAGCCGAGCAGCCGGCGCATCAGCGCCGCCTTCCAGCGCCCGTAGGGCGGATAGGCGAACTTCGAGTCGAAGCGGGTCGGCTTCTCGACCACCGCCTTGCGGTGACTGAACGTCTCGAAGCTGTGGCGGCCGTGGTAGGCGCCCGTCCCGCTCGGACCGACACCCCCGAACGGCAGGTTCGGGTTCGCCACCTGCCAGATCACGTGGTTGAAGCACACGCCGCCCGAGCTCGTCTCGGCTTCGACGCGCCGCTTCGCCTCCGCGTCCTCGCTGAACAGGTAGAGCGCCAGCGGCTTCTCGCGGCCGTTCACGAAGGCGAGCGCTTCGTCGAGATCGCGCACCGCGATCACCGGGAGGATCGGCCCGAAGATCTCCTCGCCCATCACGTCGGAATCGGGCCGCACGCGCCGCAGCACCGTCGGCGCGATGTAGCGCGCCTCGGGCTCGACCTGCCCGCCCACGGCGACCTCCCCGTCCTTCAGCAGGCGCGCGAGGCGCTCGTAGTGGCGCCGGTTCACGATGCGCGCGTAGTCGGAGCTTTGCTTCGGATCCGCACCGTAGAACTCGCGCACGGCCTCGGCGAGCTTCGCGATCAGCTCCTCCTCGCGGCGCGCGTCGACGAGCACGTAGTCCGGGGCGATGCAGGTCTGCCCGGCGTTCAGGAACTTGCCCCAGGCGATGCGCCGCGCGGCGACCTCCACGTTGGCGGTGGCGTCGACGAGGCACGGGCTCTTGCCGCCGAGCTCGAGGGTGACGGGCGTCAGGTGCCGCGCCGCCGCCTCCATCACGCGGCGCGCCACCGCGCCCCCGCCGGTGTAGAGGATGTGGTCGAAGCGCTCGGCGAGCAGCGCCGTCGTCTCGGGCACGCCGCCCTCCACGAGGGCCACGCAGGCGGGGTCGAGGTAGCGCGGCACCAGCTCGGCCAGCAGCGCCGACGTGTGGGGCGTGAGCTCCGAGGGCTTCAGCACGGCGCAGTTGCCCGCCGCCAGGGCCCCCACCAGAGGCGAGAGCAGGAGCTGCACCGGGTAGTTCCAGGGCGCGATGATCAGCACGGTGCCGAGCGGCTCGCGCACCACGCGCGAGCGGCCGGGACGCTGGCTGAGCGGCGTCGCCACGCGCTCGGGCTTCGTCCAGCGCGCGAGCTGCTTGCGGGCGTGGTCGGCCTCGGCGGCGACGATCGAGACGTCGGTCAAGAGCGCCTCGATCGGCGGCTTGCCGAAGTCGCGGTGCAGCGCGCCGAGCAGCGCGTCGCGGTTCTCGCGCGCCAGCGCCGCCAGACGGGCGAGCTGCGCGCGCCGCCAGTCGAGCGAACGCGTGACGCCGCTCGCGAAGCTGCGGCGCAGCGTTTCGACCCGTCGCGGGATCTCCTCGAGCGCGGTAGCCGGGTTGGGGGCGGACGGGTCGCTCATCGGGGGGCCTCTCCGGGGCGCACGGCGCAGAGCAGCGTACCGTTTCCGCGCTACGTTTTCCCCCCGGTAAGCGCTGAGCCCCCCGGAGGCACCGAATGGTCGAAGCACCCCTCGTCTGGTCGCGCGAAGAGCTGCTCGAGAGCGGCCCCTACGCGGAGCCGCTGATCGCGGGCGGCGTGCGCTGCCACGGCGGATTCGACGAGGACGGTCGCTACCGCTCGCCGCGCACGCTGCACCGGGGCCCCGCCATCGCCGCCTGGCAGGCGCGCCTCGCGCGAGAGGGGACGCCCCTCGTCGACATCGACCGGCGCCTGATGCCGCCCCAGTACCCGAGCGTGGCGCAGGCGAAGCTGCTGCTGCAGCAAGGCGTACGCGATCCCGTGGTGCGCTCGCTCACCATCATCTCGATCGTCGAGGGCTTCGGGGCGATCATCCGCGACGTCGCCGTGCCGGACCTGCACGCGCTCGTCGTCGAGCCCGTCGAAGGCACCGCTCTCGCGCACCTCGGCGAGGGCCTGTTCGAAGCCCACGCGCGCGACGAGTCCGGCTGGCGCGAGGAGGGCGGCCACAAGCAGATGTGGGAGGCCGCCCGCGACCTAGCCTTCGAGAAGCCGAAGATTCCGTCCGACGTGCTGCTGCGCATGATGGGACGCGGCGGCCGCGGCGAGCGCGGCGAGCGGCTGCTGCCGGAGCTCGACGAGAAGACCGAGCGGCTGATCGTGATGATGGCCCAGGTGCTGGCGGTCGAGGTGATGGCCGAGGGCACCTTCCAGTGGGGCATCGAGCTGCTCTCGGACCCGGAGGTCTCGGCGGCGCCCGAGCGAGCGGGAGACATGGTGCGCTACGTGCGGGCCGACGAGAGCCCCCACGTGGAGTACCTGCGCACCGCGCTCTCCGAGCTGCGCGGGCGCACGCTGCGGACCGTCGACGGCCGCAGCCTCGCGGGACGCGAGGCCGTCGACCGCGTGCTCCACGCGCTGCTCCGCAATCTCACGCGCAGCCGCCCGCGCCAGCAGCGCGACGACGTGCGCACCACCCTGGCCGAGGACATGAAGGTGGCGGCGAACCCCGCGGCGCTGCTCGAGGCCTTCGACGCCCTCGACGCGAGCTGGACGCCGCCGGAGCGCACCGGCTTCGAGCCCGAGCGCGCCGCGGCCGGATGAAGCGATCGACGCGGCTGTGGCGGACGCTGCGCGTCGCGCGCGCGGCCTTCACGCTCTGGTGCCTCTACAAGGTTCCCGCGATCTGGCGCCGGCTGCGCGGCCTGCCGGAGCGGAAGGGCGCGCAGCTCGACGCCACCCACGAGCGCGCCGCGCGGGTGGTGCTCGCCTGCGCCCTCGACCTGCGCGGCGTGATCATCAAGACCTGCCAGGCGGTGGCGACGCGCTCCGACCAGTTCCCGCCGGCCTTCGTGAACCAGCTGAAGCAGCTCCACGACGCCGTGCCGCCGAAGCCCTTCGCCGTTGTGCGCGAGGTGGTCGAGCGCGAGCTCGGCAAGCCGCTGGGCGCGGTGTTCGAGCGCTTCGACGAGACGCCGATCGCCTCGGCGTCCCTCGCCCAGGTGCACGGGGCACGCCTGCTGGACGGCCGCGAGGTGGCGGTCAAGGTGCAGTACCCGGACATCGAGGAGATCGTGCGGGTCGACACCCGCAACCTGCGCCGCGCCTGCCGCGTCTACGAGCGCTTCGACCCGCAGCCCCTCGAGCTGCTGCCGCTGCTCGACGAGCTGGTGAGCCACACCGCCCTCGAGCTCGACTTCCGGCGCGAAGGGGCGAGCGCCGAGCGGGTGCGGCGCCTGTTCGCGGGCGACGACCGCGTGCGCGTGCCCGAGATCCACGCCGAGTGGTCCACGCGGCGCGTGCTGGTGATGGAGCGGGTCTCGGGCATGAAGGTGACCGACAAGCAGGCGCTGATCGCCGCCGGCCTCGACCCCGCGGACGTGGTGCAGGACCTGATGCGCGTCTGGGTGCGCATGATCATGGCCGAGGGCTTCTTCCAGGCCGACCCGCACCCCGGCAACCTGTTCGTCACGCCCGAGGGCCGCCTGGTGCTGCTGGACTTCGGGCTCTCGAAGCAGCTCCCGGAAGGCTTCGGCCTGGGCCTCTTCGAGCTGATGTTCTCGATGATGACGCAGAACGAGTCGGCGATGCTGCGCGCGTTCCAGGAGCTCGGCTTCGTCACGAAGACCGGCGATCCTTCGACCTTCCTGCTCATCACGCGGCGCATGATGAACCGCAGCGAGAGCGGCCGCTTCGAGGGCGAGTTCACCGAGGAGATGACCGACGAGCTCTTCGACGCGATCCGCGAGAACCCGGTGGTGCGCGTCCCCGCGGACTTCGTGCTCGTCGGCCGGGCGCTGGGGCTGCTCTCGGGCATCGCCCACACGCTCGGCTCGCGCGCCAACGTGCTGCAGGCGATGGGAGGCGGCTGAGAGGCGCGCCTACCCTGTCGCCCGCTCGAGGGCGGCCAGGTGTCCGGGCAGCGCCTCGAACAGCGCCCGCCAGGTCCGCAGCATCACCGGCCCGACCCGCCGGCCTTCCAGCCAGCCAGCGACGGGGATGCGCGCGAGCCACGCGGCCCCCGGCGCGAGATCGTCCAGCAGGCCGTCGACCCAGCCGATGCGGTGCGCCGCCTCCCAGGCGAAGGCGGCGGGCGCGGCGGCGGCGAGGGTCCGCACGTCGACCGCTGGCGCGGCCGCCTGGAAAGCGGCCAGGTAGCGAGCGAGCAGCGCCTCCCACGCGAGCGCGGGCCGCCGCCAGGCGAAGGCGCGCACGCCGAAGGGAAGCGCGAACGCCTGGTTGCGGTGGTAGACGAAGAGCAGCGCCAGATCGAAGAGCGGCGGCCCCGCCGAAACCGCCTCCCAGTCGAAGACCACCGCGCCGCCCGGATCGCCGAGCGCGACGTTGTGGTGGTGGAGGTCGCGGTGGATCAAGGTCTCCGGCGCCCGCGCGCAGGCGCGCACCAGCGGCGCCGGATCGCGCGCCAGGCGCAGCGCCGCCGCGATCGCGGACTCGCTCGCCAGCCTGCGCAGGGCGGGCGTGCGCCGCAGCCGGGCGCGCAGACGCTCGGCCCCGGCCTCCACGTGGGCCAGGCTCGCGCGCGCGTCGCGACCGAAGGGGCGCGGCAGCCAGTCGGGCGCCCGACCGAGGAAGCGGGCATGCGCGCGCGCCAGGTCCTCCGCGAGGGCCAGCAGGCGCGCCGGCGTGACGCGCGTCGGCGCCGCGGGCAGCGGCTCGAGCAGGATCCAGCCGTCCGCGCGGCCGGGCAGCGGGCCGCTCGCGTAGAGGGCGGGCACGCGCAGCGGAAGCTGCGGCGCCAGCTCCTCGTAGAAGCGGCGCTCGAAGGTAGGGCCGAGCGGATCGGGAGCGATGCCCTTCAGCACGGCCTCGCGCCGCACGCCGTCCACCTCGAGCGCGACGCGTTCGAACCGCGCGCCGCTGCCGCCGGCGCCGCGCAGCGGCGCGCGCCCCAGCACGCGAACCTCACGCGCGCCGAGGCGCCGGGCGGCCGCGCCCGCCAGCTCGGCGTCGGAGATCACGCGGGCCGCGTCTCGGGCGAGGGGCCCGCGTCCGCTTCTGCTATCCATCCCGCCGCATGACCAAGCTTGCGATCGATCACGAGTTCGCCTCGCGGACCTGGTGGGAGAGCGGCGGCCAGGGGCTCTGGGACGCGATCAGCGACGGCCTCGGCTCGGTGGTGCTCGAGGACGACATCGCGCGCTCCTGGCTGCAGCAGGCGAGCCTGCTGCCCGGCTGGGACGAGGGGCCCGAGTACGCGCCGCACCCCATCGCCTCCGGATCCGTGGGCGAGGACGACCCGGAGCTGTAGCCCCTCAGGCTTTCGCGCTGGGGCGGCTCGACACGGCCTCGTGCCAGCGCAGCAGGTTCTTCTGCTCCGGTGACGGACGGATGCCCGTCACGCGCCCGAAGTCGATCCCGCAGAGCGCCGTGATGTCGGCGATCGTGAAGCGCTCGCCCGCCACGAACGGACGTCCCGCGAGCTCGCCATCCAGCCAGGCCAGGCGCCTCTCCGCGGCGCGCCGGCACACCTCGCCGAACTCCGGCACCTGCTCGATGCGTCCCTCGAAGAACTTGTGGGTATTTCGGAACACGCCCGTGATGTTCTGGAACAGCTCGAACTCCATGCGGCGCTGCCACATCTCCACCAGCGCCTGGTCCTTCGCGTCGGTGCCGAGCAGCGGGGGCTCCGGGTGCAACACCTCGAAGTAGCGGCAGATCGCGACGCTCTCGGCGATGCAGGTGCCGTCGTCGAGCTCCAGCACCGGCACGCCACCGAGGGGATTGCGGGCCAGGAACTCCGGCTGGCGGCTCTCCGCCTTGCCGAGGTCGACCTGCACCTTCGGCACCTCGATGCCCTTCTCGGCCAGGAAGATGCGGACGCGCCGCGGGTTCGGCGCCAGGGTGCTGTCGTAGAGCTTCATGCGGGCCTCCGGAAAGAGGCCCAGCCTAGCCTAGTAGTTCCAGGTGAAATACTTCCAGGCGGCCTTGGCGGCGACGTCGACGGCCTTGGCGAGCAGCTTGGCGCCGACGTTGCTCTTCGCGTACTGCGGGCAACGCTCGACGCGGCGCGCGTCGAGCCGCTCCACCTGCTGCTCCATCGCCCGCTCCCAGAGATCGTTCCCTCGCTCGCGGGCGCGCTGCATGTCGCCTTCGTAGCGCTGGATCTGCTTGGTGAGGCGGGTGCACTCGCGCGGCTCGCGCGGGGCCTGGTTGTACTGCGCGGCGGCGGGCGCCGC